>ERZ1643249.329-NODE-329-length-57511-cov-66.778352_pt1 | contig 57511 bp, 43 predicted proteins | sample MGYA00579263_ERZ1643249 | MGnify/ENA primary metagenome ERZ1643249 (study PRJEB29033, sample SAMEA4952264) | chicken gut metagenome | biome: Broiler Chicken; feature: Gastrointestinal Tract; material: Caecum | place: Ireland | collected 2018 | study: Broiler...
CTCACGCCGAAAGTACTTGGGCCTCGACCCCGGGAGGATAGGTAGTTGCCACCTTTCATTGCCCCTTAGCTCAGTCGGTAGGACGATCGTACAGGTTTGTGCGGTAAGAAGTCCTTTCGATGAAGGACCCGGCGAGGTCAAGGACTCGCAGGGGCAAACACAACCTGTGGTAGTTGTTGAGCTAAACGACCACAACATATAGTGCCCCTTAGCTCAGTCGGTAGAGCATGCGGCTGTTAACCGCAGTGTCGACAGTTCGAGTCTGCCAGGGGCAGCCAAAAAGCAACATCTATTTTTATAGGTGTTGTTTTTTTATGCCCAAATTTAACAATCGCGAATTATGGCGCAAGGGATACTATCCGACGGTCAGTTTGGGGGATGAATATAGTTTTGAATTTTGTTTTGATGGGATAGAAGAAGGATCAGTTGTTGTGGTAAGTACATACTATCGGGAAAACTGCGCTGAAGAGTTTTTGCGCGGATATAATCAGATGTTAACTACAATTAAGCCTTCTGCCGTATTGTGTTGTGGAGTTTTATTCCCTGAAATGAAAGGCAATGTTAAGGCTTCTCTGTCAACAACAGATGAGTGGATCAATACTTTGGATTGGAAGGATAGGGCTGAATTTGAAATGAGGAAGAAGTTGAGAAACGTTATTGATTGTTGAATGATGCTCGGACGAAAGGGCGCTATATAATTCTTTTTTTGCCTTCGGACATCAAAGGCCTGTGCATTGTTTTGGTGTGCAGGTTTTTTTATGCTATTTCGCGAAGAGGCGCGTTAGAGCTTCTAGTCGCTATCCGAAAAAACGGTAAAATCGGTGCGTGTAGTTGTGATAATATGTAGCTATTATAAGGAGGTTGAACAATGCTACCTGAATCAATTAAACGCGAAATAAAGGCAGGAAAGTGCTTTTTTCATGTGAATGACCCGTATCGAATCCATATTTCTCGAGTGGATAGTGATGCTGTTGTTATAAGCAGCTGTCCATTTTTAAGCGAGCAAAAGTCGGAAATTTTATCTACCGGATTTGATTGTATAGAGACAGAACTTTATCGAGGGCTTAATGTAACTTTGGAACGATATGAAAACTTAATCAAAATGAATAGAGGAAATTTCTCTCTTTCGTTTGATTTAGATGGAATGGAATGTATCCATCGATTTAAAAATTATATGGGCGATGAGTATGAAGAAGTCCTAAGAAGTAAAGCAGGGATTGTGTTTCCTACGCTCAACGGTTTTGCTATAGAGAATGACGGATCGATCAAGTTAAAATTTACGTCGGAGAAGCAGCTTGCTTTGTATGGCATAGGAGAATACTGCTTGCTTTATGACGAGAGGGATGGCCTTATTTTTTCTATAAATTGTATGGCGGATAACCTTACGGAACGGTTAAGCGTGATCGCAGAAAGCAATGGCTTTGAACATTGTATTGAAGTAAATGCGAAAAGTAAAGATAAGGTAATCGTGACGGTAAATGGATATGCGCCCAAAAGTTTGTTCGATACCGTGTTGGATCCATTGAAACCCGAATTTAATCATGCGTATGCAGAAAATGTACATCTATGGAATGAAGAAGAAGGGGGAGAATGGCTGGCCATTCGACCTAATTGCATGGTGTTTTCCGATTTATATTCTAAGAAGCTGCGTAGTGCAAGATTGTATATGCGGAATTTAAGTCATAAGCATACAAATGTATTTTACGGGTTGTTGAGATATTACTGGTGTGCTTTTACGATCATGTGGGCAACGCGAGAACAGCCTGAGGAATGGAAAAATGCTTATGAGGAAAGAGACGGCTATTATGTTTTGGATATTACAGAGTATGTTAAATCAATGTTTCTGGAGCGCGTCAAAATGAGTCCCGGTTTAGTGATTTCCGCAAGAGGATCGGACGGGTTGGTGCTATCTACCGGGGACAATTACTTTGCTCCGTTGTTGATCGAGATGGAATTTGAAAAGGAATAAGCCGATTATACGGTAAAAATGGGCATTCTCCTTATGATATAGTGAGTATCGGTTGCAATGAAAGCAACTGAAATATTCAAAAGGAGAAAGGAATGGAGGAATTAATACATTTTTTCACTAAGGGAGGAGTCGTCAGCGCGGTAATGGCTGTTGTTATTGTTTTGTTGACGGCGGTTATCAAACAGCCAATCAAGTTATTGGCACAAAAGAGAGTATTACCCGCGAAGGTTACACGGTTCATACCCATGATCCCGATAGCAATGGGGGCGGCGCTGACGGCATTGGTGTTGTGGATAAAAAACGGGTCTGTTCAATTTGGGGATGAATACTTTGAGCTGTGGATGTGTTCTTCAGGGCTGAGCATCGCACTATACTCATGTTATGCCAATTTTCGGGATAGCGGAAAGCTGGAGTTTCCCGATATGTTAAAACAGGGGATATATGAGTGTTTGGGGAAGAAGTTAAACACGAAAAACCGTGCGAAGTTGAAGGAGCTGACTAATTCCATCGCAAATTGTTTTCACCTGTCGCAGGTCGATCCTGTCAAAAATGATTTTTACGCCACGATGCAAGAGATTCTGAAAGAGTATCTCGGGCGCGAAGAGATCAGCGAATTTTCAAAAGAAGTGGAAGGTTTGTGGACAGGGAAATATGGCAGGAAGGATTGCTTGGAAGAGGTGGAAACGGTTGCTTGTACGGCAACAGAGAAATACGAATATGAAATCAGGAAACGACGTTCGGCAAGTCAGATGCGAACGGAAGAGCAATCCGGAATGAAAGAAACGCCAGAAACGGAGGGGGATTTAGATGAGACTGAGACTGAAAAAGACGGCTCATAAAGGTCGGTTGATCGTATTTGAAGGTACAGACGGTGCCGGAAAGACAACGCTGATAGAGAGGACAGCTGCTTATCTGCGTGAAAAGATAGGATACGGGCAAGTACTGGTTGTAAAACAGCCTACCGATCTTTCAAGGAAAACAAGGCTATTTCAAAAAATGATGTATTGTAATCGCCATGAGGAGATCGATTACAGGGCGGTGCAGCTTCTTACTCTGTCGGATCGCATCCAGCATCAGCATGAGGTGATCGAACCGGCATTGCAAGAGGGTAAAACAGTTATTTGCGATCGATACATATATACCTCGGTGGCTAATATGGAGTCACGAGGATATGATAAGGAGCTGTGGTTTTATATAGCTGCAACCAATATTATTCGACCTGACCTGTGTATTCTTGCATATGTGGAACCTGAGCTCGCTGTGAGCCGTATCAGGTCTCGACCGGAAGAGGCTCGGCGGCACCTGGATGAAGAGCTGCTTCATAAAGTTGCAACATATTTTCTGGAGCATGCGGAGCAGTATCGTATGGTAATTGCAAGGACAGATCGGGGTGCAGAAATGGTGTTTTCAGATTTGCTACCATACATCGATTCCTTATATGGGGGGACGGAATGAAACGAGAATTGAACAGGATCCTTTCCATTCTTCAAGGGAAGCGGTGCGAGGTAAGTAATTTTGATTGGTATTACACGCTCGGATTTCTTATTTTGAATCGTATTGCGATCCCATTCTATCGAGCTGCGTCGGAAAACAAAGTTGAGTTGCCCAAGTCGGTGCATGCCTTTTTAGAGACATTGAGCGAGCAGCAGATTCAAAGAAACAACATCATGGAGCATTGGATCGCAGATGTGTCGTATGAACTTAAAGGAATGAAAGCCCCCTATGCTTTTTTGAAAGGAAGCGTTTTGTCGTATTGTACTTTCGGAGGACGATATGTATATAAGTATGGCGAACGAATCTCAAATGACATCGACATCCTTGTTTCGCCTAAGGATTTGGGCGAGCTGGATCAGATTTTGACTGATTTCGGGTTCGTTCAGGGCGCATGGAAGGATGGAAGAATAGTTCCGTTTTCGCGCAGGGAAATCGTATATAGGCGTATGACAAGAGGGGAAACGGCACCCTATTTGATCGAGACGCAATCAAAGATGGTTCCATTTATTGAGTTGGATGTCAATTATTCATTGGGTTATCATCCGGATAAGGATTTGCATCAAGTGGAAGATTTGCTGTGCGACGTGAAACCATATCAATTTGTCAGTCGCGAAACGATTTATTCTTTGACCGAGGAAAAGTTTTTATTGCATCTCATTATGCACCAATACAAGGAGGCAACGCTGTATTGGATGGTACAGCGGAATAAGGATTCGCAGCTGTATAAATACCTGGACATATATCGGCTGCTCTCCGGTCCGGGAATTGACCGAAAAAGATTTGTTTCTCTTGTAAAGGAACAAGATCTGTGTGAAGAAACGGCGTATGTTTTGACCTTATGTTATCAGCTTTTTCATTGCAATGCGATTTATGAGGTGCTTCAGGCAATCGGAGTCAACCAACTCGCTGTTGATTTGGACAAGGTGGATGATGCCGAAAACAGAACGACATATCAATGGACAAAGGGCATTTTTGAAAGGGTGGGAAAATATGACAAGTGCAGATATCTTAAAAAAGTGTAATGAGTATATTCAGGATATATCTCGGGCTCCGGCTCTTTCCTGTGTGGAGTATTACTTTATTGCTTGGCTGAAACGCTTTTTCCCCGTGGAAAAATTGTATCCGCGAACGATCGTCTCTTACGCGGAAGCCGAACGCTTGATCATGGAGCATAACTATGAAAATATAAAGAAGATAGAGCGGGTACAGGATATCGCAGAGCAATATGGGATCGTGGAGCACGAGAAAAAGCAGTATGCGGGAGAGACTCCGCAAACAGATGAGCTCGTGCTTCTAAGGGTAACAGATCATTATTTTCGGGGCAGACAACGCCCGTGGCGACAAGATCATTATGTCGCTTTGGTGGGGGTATCGAGGGATACGTATTATATTGTAAATACATATCCGTTGGAGATTCGGGAACTGACCAAGGGCGGTGAACGATGGATCCAAGGAGACAGCCTTGTGTTTCATTATCTGGGAGAGAAACAGGTCGAAGACCCTGTTGGTTTCTTAAAAGCCGAAACACTTCCGACTCAAAATCTAACGCTGGAAAAGTTCAGAGACGCATTGCTGCTTTATCGCGTGTCTCTTCGGCGATTAATGCAATGCAAGCCCGGTGATGCTTTGAGGCAACTAATCGATTACACTGAAAAAATATTCTATTCGTGCGCCTTGATGGCGCGTAAGAACCCGCAGGATAGGGTGACGGCTGAGTCGTGGCGAAAAGAGATTGTCGCAAAGGAACAAGAATTCAGAGAGGGGTTATGAGTACTTTATCGGAGAAATTGGAACAGATTTTAAAGAGGATCACGGGAAGGAGTATTTCTGTGTCTTCGGAACAATCGTTTAAAGAGGAGTTGGGAATAGATAGTTTGACGATGGTCGAACTTGTGCTGGCAACAGAAGAAGAGTTTGGGATCGAGTTTGACCAATCAGATCTAACGGAGGAAAATCTTGGAACAACGGATGCGTTTTTACGATTGTTGGAGAGAAAATTGTGAAGGGATTTATTTTTAAAGCATTAAAGGCGAAACGTGGAGACTGTGTGATCGACGGGAGATCATATCCTGATTTTATGCGTGACGTGGAAGATATTGCAAGGGGAATGAGGGAGGGGAAGGTCGAGTTCGTGAACGAATCGACAAAATATGAAGAGAGTGTCCATATTTTAGCCGCTTTAGCGGCTGGGAGCATTGTTGTTCCGCTTTGTAATGAATACGGGGAGAAGCGGAACTTTATGATCCAAGAGCAGCTCAGAGAGAGCAAATTGCCCAAGGACGCTGCAGTTATCTTATTTACAAGCGGAACCGGCGGCGAACCCAAAGGGGTCGTCCTATCTGAGAAGGCAATTTATAATAATCTTCGCGCGATTCACGATTATATGGGGGAGAAAAAAAGAAAGATATTGATTTTTCGTCCATTGATACATAGTGCGGTATTTACAGGGGAATTGCTGTACGCATTGGCGAATGGATGGGATATTGTGTTTTGGGACGGACCCTTTATTCCCGGTCAGCTTGTTGAGTATATGAAATCTCATGAAGTGGATATCGCGGGAATGACCCCTACACAATTAAGGATATTTCTGCGTATGAGGTGCTTGCCGCCATTGAAGGAGATCATTCTAAGCGGTGAGAGACTAACGGCCGATGATGCGAGAATATTTTCTGAGATGTTGCCGTCATGTAGGTTTTATAGCGTCTATGGGCTAACGGAATGCGGTCCGCGAGTCAGCGCTCTGAGCCCGGAAGAGTTTTCGGTCTACCCGGGAAGTGTCGGAAGACCGATTAAAGGGGTGCGGATCAAAATCGTTCATGAAGAACTATGGGTCAAAACAAAAAGCCGAATGAAAGGTTACTGCGGAAAAACGGATCTTGTGCGAGACAATTTTCATCACGGATGGATCAAGACGGGGGATGTGGCTCGCTTGTCAGATGGGTTGCTATATGTTCTTGGACGCAAAGATGACATGATCATCAGGAGTGGAATGAATATCTACCCGTCGGAGATAGAGCGTGTGCTGATGCGTTACGACGGAGTAGAGGAATGTGTTGCGTATGGAAAACCGGATGCGATATATGGGCAAAAAATCGTAATAGATTATGTTGGGAGTTGTTCTCAAGAACAACTTGCGGATTATGCTGCTTTAAATCTGCCTGCTTATTTGATTCCGAGTGAGTATCATAAAAAGGCCGTTCTTAGGCGAACGGAGAGCGGAAAATTAAGAAGAGGGAAACATAGATGAATGCATTGGAACAAATTCATAACCGTAGAAGTGTCAGGGCGTACAGGCAAGCCGAGGTTTCGCAAGAACAACTGAAAACGATCTTAGAAGCGGGGATTGCTGCTCCCAGCGGAAAAAATGGGCAGCCGTGGAGATTTGTCGTTGTCCAGAAAGATAAAGTGTTATTGAAGAAACTTGCTGCAGAGACGGTATATTTTGCATCTGTCTCACAAGCCGATTGCCTGATCTTTGTTTTCTTGGATAAGCCGGAGAGTTACCATTATTTGAAGGATGTTCAGGCTATCGGAGCGTGCATAGAAAATATGTTGCTTGCAGCAGATGCTTTGGGTTTAGGCGCTTGCTGGAACGGCGAGATCTTGCGTAATGCGGATCGCGTAAAAAAGATATTGTCTATTGATAAGCGATATGATTTTATGGCAATGATCGTTGTTGGATATTCGGATGTCGATCATGATATGCTGCGCCCGAAAAAGAAGCCGTTAAGCGAGGTCATGCTTTCCTATGAATAAAATCTCTATCCCCAAAATCGATTTCCCGATGGGTCCGTTCCCGTTTCCGCTTTGTTTTGATATGACGATGGCTCAATTCCTTTCCGTCAAGGGGATCGATTTCAGAAGTTGTTTTTCCGGTTGCTATGCTGTGGAGTTCCACCCGGAGGAAAAACAGATAGATCGTGTTTTGGTTTTCCCGGGGTTTGATCGTAAAAAGTACGAAGATTGTGGGATCAAAGCAATCGAACATCAAGTCCCCGACCATAAACAATTTCTTGCTTATCTGAAAGAACAAATCGCGAGCGGACTTCCCGTTGCTGTTCACTTTGACGGCTATTATTGTCCGTGGGATTGGAACCTGTATCGAAAAGGGCATAACAGACATATTGTTCTTGTTTCGGGGGTATCGCGTTTTGGTAGGAGAGTCAAAGTTTGTGATTTGCTTTTTCATCAACATCAGAGGACGGTTCGAACAAGTCGTTTGCTGAAGGCTTGCTCGTTTTATTTCTCAATCGAGGTACAAGGCGACTCGAAAAACTGGCGGAACGACGATGTGATCTGTTGTTTAACAAAAGCCTATAAGGCATTATCCGGGTTTCTTGCTTGCGCTAAAATCAATCCGGGGTTATTAGCACTAGAGAGCAACGACGTTGTGTCAACAAAATTGTTTTGTGCGTTACAACAGGGAAGGATAAGCCATCATTTTTATAGCTTATATTTGCGTTATCTATTTGAGTTGCGGAACGAGACAACGGCAAAATATCTATACGAGCAACTGTCTCAGGCTCAGTACGCCTGGGGTGATTGCCTGTTTTACATCTTAAGATCAAAAGAAGCCGGGAATTATAGTGCGCAGGAAATGATTCGATATTTAGGCGCATTGGTCGATCGATATCGAGTGCTTTTAGAGCAACGGGAGGCAGAAAAATGAAGAGTTTGTTGTCTTGTTTGCGCCAAATTAGCGGTAGAAGATATCGTTTGGGAACTATGTTATGTTCTCCTGAGGTATTGGGTATTGACTCTCTCACATTTGTTGAGCTTGTCGCTTTGATCGAGTCGGAATGGGGGACGGCTGTTCCCGATAATTTATTGGTGCCTTTGTTTCGCTGGAGAAGGGCTATATTTCGTGCCAAGAAACAAAATTTATAGATAAGGAGTAAAGAGGTGGATAGATTTTTTGTTGATTCTGACGTCTGCATTAAAGTCGCGCAAAACGATAAAGAAACGACGATGTCGGCGTATTTTAAACGATATGATCTGAGATATGATGCAAAATATGATCACATAGATGAGGGCTGCGTAATTGCTTTTCAAAAGTTTTTGAATGACGCGGATGTGCGTTTATATGTCTCGGACTATTTGCGTCGAGATGCTATCTTGATTTCGAAGAGCGCGAAGAAATATGACATTTCAATATTTCTTTTGTCTGATAAGCAAAAACTGTCGTTGGAAAACGATAAGAAAACGATCTGTGTGACAGAAAAGAACGGGGTAAATTATACTTTACCGCAGCCATACATGGCGGATTCGGCAGGACAAACAAATTTAAATATTAGGTATAATATGAAGATCGATAGAGGAACTCTTTTGCGATTGGACGTGGATGAGAAGTGGATCAATAGTAGTGATAGGATGTTCCCGATTATAATTTACTTATGATATTGCCATAAGAGCCCGACGCTTTCAGCTCGGGCTTTTTATGTGAGGCTCCGAAAATTCGGTAAATCCGGTAGTAAGTCATGTGGTAAGCTGTAGACAAGTCCTGAGATGGGACAAAAAAAGGAGATAAAAATTAATGGAAAACAAGGAAATGACTTTGATTCCGGAAAGCGGCCATGCTGCCGATGAGCAGTCTGTGTCGAAGGTTTCGGAGAAAAAACTCGTTCCGCAGGAAGTGTGTGATACAAAGAACTTTTCTGTTGGACAAACTGCCGAATTGCGTGAATTCGGCGAAAATGTGGCACAGCGTGAAGAAACGAAACGCGTGCTCCGTATGGAAGGCGGCAGGCATAAAATGATCTTTGGCCTGAATGCCGATGAATACCGTGACGCGAAAGGGAATTGGCGGGAAGCGGATAATACGCTTGAATTACAGGCGGAGAGTAAAGATGCGGATTTTGCAGGATATGAAAACAAATCGAATTCTTTCAAGGTTCGTATCGCTGAAAATGCCAATTCTAAAACGCTTCTGTATCTGAGATACGGCGAAAGCAGTGTCCGATTTGGGCTGAAGGATCGTTGTCGTACGAAAGCGGGTAAGCTTGCGTCCAGAAAAGGCAGGCTTTCGAACTATGAAAACAAATGCAAAACGCTCCTTCACGGTAATGAGACAAGGCGTTGTGGTGAGGTGGACTTTAAAGACGTTTTTGCCGGCGCCGACCTCAGGTATCAGGTTGAGGGCGATAGGATCAAGGAAAGCATTGTCATCAAGGAGAAACAGGCATCCTACAAATACGAATTCTGTATTGAAACGGAAAAGGCGGAACTTAGGGAAGAGGAGAGCGGTGCGATTGGTATTTACAATGGCGCGACGAAGATCTTTTCTATCCCGGAAGCATTTATGGAGGATGCCGGCGGCGATGCGAGCAGTGCAGTAAGATACGAGCTTCGTTCGGAAGGGGAAGGACATTATCATATAGCGATCATTGCGGACGCGGAGTGGTTGAATCAAGAAGGCCGTGCATTCCCCGTTGTGCTTGATCCAAGCCTCATTAAGGAGAATCAGTATCTTACTTGCCGTTGCGTGGGCAGAAATGGAACCGCTTATACTTCGAGCGGATCGCCGCTGAGAGTCGGTAAAGTCGGAGATTGGGTCTATCGTACTTATGTTAACTTCGATTTTGGCAGCATTGACGGGTATGACATTTCGAATGCAATGCTTTTGCTTACTTTGTCCAAATCCGGGAGCGGGAATTATTATGTCGCTAAGTCTACGCAATCGAGTTCGTCTACTACGTCGTTTACAAGCCAGACGGCTGCATGCGATATTTTTACTTTTTCGGAAAGCGAAGACGGTCAGTATATTGCGACCGCTGATATTACGAGAATTCTCCGTGATTGGCAGAACGGTTCCGTTAATTCGGGCATTACGATTTATGGGAACGAGGTTGCAGGACAGTCTATCACGATCCAGGATGTCCAGCTTAGCGTGACTTGTCAAAGCAAGAGAGCAAAGGCAAGCAAATCGTTCCAGAAAAATGATGTCCGTAGAGCGGGTAGCTCTGCTGTTGACCTCTTTACCGGCAGACTTTTGTTTGAACATAAGGATTTCGAACTTTCGTCTGAAGTTCTGCCGATCAATATCTCTCATGAGTACAACTCTGATTATTACAATGAGGAAGTTGATAACAACATGAAGATCGGTAAAGGCTGGAGACTAAACCTTCAGCAAAGTTACCGACAAGAGGCATATAGTGAGTATCAGGTTCCGGCTTCTGGAAATACGGCAAACGTATACGTTTATACCGATGGGAATGGTATTGAACGTGAGATCACTTATAAAAAATATTATCTTGAAACGAGGAAAACCTTCTATCCTGGTGACTATGATGGGAGAACCACAAAGCGCTATGATGATAGTGGTAATTATGGTGAGTTTAGCTCTGATGAGGGGCTTCGTTTGGATACGAATAATCATAAGATCGTTGATAAGTCCGGGGTCGAGACGTACTTTACTTGGGACAGTAATTTGAATCGATATAAACTTTGGCGTGTGTCAGCATCTGGGAAGGCTTTGATTCCATCGTATTCGTATAACCAAATTTCGAGGGTGTCGGATGCTGCCGGGCGAAGTGCGGTGCTTCAGTACAATAGCCAAAATTATCTGACTAAGATCACTTGTGCCGGGAAAACTATTTCGTTTGAGTACTCTAACGGTTATCTCACAAAGATCACTTATCCGGATAATACCTATACGAAGTTTGAGTATAGTGGCGGAAGGTTGGCTAAGGTCATCGATCGCTCCGGGTTTGAACTCGATTATACCTATTCCAATGGGAAAGTAACGTGCGTGCAAGAGCAGATCGCCAATCAGACGATCGGAAGTTCTGTAGTTGCGAAGTCTTCTCTTATGTCGGGTGATAGTTGGGATATTAAGTATTTGCACGCGCTTCAAACGCAGGTCAAGAACCGTAATGGTTTGTGCATGGAATATGTGTTTGATGTGGATGGCAATACCGTTACGATGTATGAAGACGATAGGACGTCTGCAGCGGACAATAAGATCGCGATCTGCGGGAAGGCAATTCACAAAAACACGTATGTCACGGAATTGAAGGAAACTCTCGATAGCGAAGATCTATATAAAACCAAAGTGGAATCTGTCGAAGCCACACTTTACAAAGCGCCCAATAAGCTTACGGCTATTGAGAACTGGTCAGCGAATTGGACGCGAAGTGGAACAGAAGGACCGTCTACTGCGTGTTATGTGGAAGGGGGAAAGTCCTATAAGGTCAATGGCAGTTTGACTCTACGGAAGTCTCTGAAAACTTCGATGAGTTATTATTCCAGCGATGAAGGTATCTTTGTGTTTGGCTGCTGGGCGAAAGTGGAAAACTCCCTTGCGAGCATCGATAAAGTTTATACCGGAAGTTCGGGCAGATATTTTGGCTTAAAAGTGACGATCAAGTACGGCACGGGTGGCGGTGAACATGTATATTTTGCTTCGTTTGATCCGTACAATACCGATTGGCAGCTTGCAGCCATTGCGGTAAAGCTGGATTTTGATAACGTTTCTCACGTGGATGTGGAAGCGCTGTATAATAATAATCTGGGTACCGTTTATTTTGACCACGCGTTTGCAGCCAAGACGGATGGCGGCGTAACGTATATGTATGATAATAACTACTCCGAAACGTGGTATCAGAATTATTACGTGACGACGTTGTTTGACGACGCGATGAACGACGTGCGCAATATTTTTAGCCGTTTCATGGGGCTTAGTTATGTCACGGAGAATTCTTTCGATGCCAATAATCGACCTCTTGTGAGTAAAAACTATCGCGGCGTACAAACGGTCAGGACATATAATAACTTCGGGGCCTTGCTGAGCGTTCAGACAAATGCAGGTAGCCTTAAGATGAATGAAAGCCGTTCTTATAACACCGATAGTAATCCCGGTAACTATTTGGTCGAGTCTGTGAATAGTGACGGCTCTCAGACAAAGTTCGCATATGATTATACGGATGGTGAGCTGACAAGCAGTACCATGCCGAACGGACAGAAGGTAAACTATACTTATGATTCGATGGGCCAGTTGAAAACGATCTCGGCTGCCGTCAATGGGCTGACGAATAAAAATGAGATTAGTTATAACTTCGGATACATCACGAAGCTCAAGCATGGAAATACGACGTACGACTTCACCTACGATGGCTACGGCAGGATCAAGACGGTGAAGGCAGGCGGCGTGACGATCCTCACGAACACGTACACCGATTTCGGTAAAAATCTTGGCGGCGTGTCGGGCGCGGTTAGCAGCGTGACGTCGAAAGATGCCATGGATAATACGGTCACGACGTATACGGATAAATACGGTAAGGTGATTGCGACGCGGCAAAACAACGATCTGAATGAAAACGAATACGATGCTGCGGATAATTTGATCAAACACGTTGACAGCGATAACAATATCGAGTATAATTATGAATACAACGAACAGGGCGATGTGACTAAGTATTACGAGGGCGATTCTGAAAGTAGCGCTCACGTGAGAGTTTATAATACATACGACTACTACAATCGTCCTCTGAAAAGCACATACAACGTCAACGGGAAGAATTATTCGTATGAGTGCGAGTATACCGAGTATCCCGATGAGATGTTGGATGGGTTCACGACGCCGCTTGGCGAAGTGACGTATACGCGGGATGCTTTGACCCGATTGACGCAGAAGACAGTCGCGGCAAAGAATAAGACGTTTACCGAGACGTACGCATACCTTGCGAACCTTTCGAACAGCAATTACACGACGCAGCTGGTGCGGGAGCTTAACTTCAACAGCGGTGTTGGCGGTGTAAAGACGCTGTCGTATACCTACGATGCAAACGGTAACATCAAGACGGTCAAAGAGGGCAGCTCGGAAGTCGCATCGTATGAGTATGACGGTCTGAACCGCCTGACGCGAGAGAATATTGCGGGCGAAAAGACGGTCGTCTATACGTATGATGCCGGCGGGAACCTGAAGACCAAGAAAGAGTACGCCTATACGAAGTCTGCAACGCTTGGGACGGTCAAGGATACGTTCAACTACACCTACGCAAGCGGGACGTGGGGAGACCGTCTGACGAAGTATGACGTAGGCAGCATTCAGTACAACGAAGCGGGATATCCGACGATGTACCGCGGGCATGTGCTTTCCTGGGAGAAGGGGAATCTGCAGTACTTCGACAATACCGATTTCATTTACAATGACAGCGGGATCCGTATTGCGAAGGGCTCGACGGACTATTTCGTCAAGGGGAATCAGATCCTTGCCGAGAAGCGCGGCAGCACGGTCATCCATTACTATTACGATGAGAACGGCGTAGCGGGCTTTGAATATGCGGGTCAGAAGTACTATTACCGCAAGAACCTGCAGGGCGATATCATTGGCATCTATGATTCGTGCGGGAATCTGCTCGGCGAATACAAGTACGACGCATGGGGTAACATCCTCTCGCAGGGTGGCTCGAACATTCTGACGATCAACCCGTTCCGTTATCGCGGGTATTACTACGACGAAGAGACGGGCCTCTACTATCTGAACAGCCGTTACTACGACCCCGAAACGGGAAGATTCATCTCGCCGGATGATGTGGGCGTGCTGGATGAAACGTTCACGCAGCTGAACGGTCTCAACCTGTATGCGTACTGCTATAATAACCCCGTGATGATGACGGACCCGGACGGCGCGTTTGCGCTGACGTGGTGGCAAAAGCTGCTCATTGGCCTTGCATTCATCACGCTGGGCGCGATCGCGACGGCACTATCGGGCGGCTCGTTTGCAGCGGCATTCGTATGCGGACTGTCGGTCGCGATGAAGAGTGCGGTGACGGGCGCGATCGTGGGCGCTGTCATGGGCGGACTGACATCGGCATTCAGCGGCGGGAATGTGCTGGAAGGCACAGCGAGCGGGCTGATGAACGGCTTGTTTGACGGGTTCATGTGGGGCGGCATCACGGCAGGCGTTTCCAACGTGATCAAGCCTGGCAGCTTCTGCTTTATTGCGGGCACGAAGGTGCTGACCGACAGCGGGCAGAAGAACATCGAAGACATCGAAGTCGGCGATCAGGTGCTTGCCTATGACGAAGAGACGGGTGTAACGGCGTATAAGCCCGTATTGCACCTGTTCCGGAACACGACGAAAGAGTGGTGCACGGTCAGCATCAGAGGCGCGGAAGGCGAACTCTACGAGATCACTTCGACGCCCGGGCATAAGTACTTTGTTCCCGGGAACAGAGTGCGGAAGGATAGCCGTGCGCCGGAGCACGCAAGTTATGCCGGTCTGAGCGAGAAATGGGTCTCAGCATGTGATCTAAAGCATGGCGATAAAGTTCTTCTTTCCGACGGCACGCTTTGCGAAGTAGAAGGCGTTTCTTGCAAAAATCTTTCCGAGCCGGAGACCACCTATAACCTTGAAGTCGCTGATTTCCATACCTACTACGTCTCCGACGCCTGCGTGCTCGTGCATAATCTGAATTGTGGGACGGGTTCCTATGATATTGAATTCAAATCGGGGAAGCATTATGTGGGTAAGGGTTCTGTAAAGCGAATGAATCAATCAGCGCGGAGAATAGCCACGAAATATAAGGATGAAGTTGTTAGTAAAGTATGGACTTCTTCAAAAAATAGTCAAATGGCTTTTGTGGATGAACATATGAAAATGGCAAAATACGAGTTCGCCTTTGGTGAAAAGCTTTATAATAAAATATTAAGTCCAGGGGCGAAGATTTTTGAACTAATGCTTTAAATTCATAAGCAAGCAAAGAGGGATTAAGTATGCCAATTATCTATAAGGATTTTTTTGGATTTACACGTGATAGCTATCCCTATGTAACGATGTATGATAACGAGGATAAACGCGAAGTTTGCGAAACTCTAAAATGCACGACTAAGATAGCGATTTCACTTGGCGATTTAGAAATTCTTTCTTCCTTGCCTCAAATAGAAAGGATTGTTTTATTACCGGGCGCGGTTACGGAACAAGGCTTGAGAGAACTTTATTCTTTACAAGACTTAAAACTATTGGCTATTTCCTATTATGAAACGGACGCAAAGGCCAAAGATCGCATCGATTTGTCACATTTTTCCAAGTTATCCACATTGGTTTCCAATACGAGCTTAAATTTTATTCGGCTTGATGAGTGTGACTCTATTCAAACGGTAAAGGTGCTTAAGTGGAAAGAAAATAGCTTTCAACAATTTTCGGGATTGAGGAAGTTGGATACAGTAGATGTTTCCTTTGCGCCTATTTTAACTTTGGATGGAATAGAAAATACAGCACTGCAATGTTTACATCTTTCTTATTGTCGAAATTTGAAAGATATATCGGCTATTATGGGTTGTGAAAGTTTAAAGTTACTCCGCATAGAAAATTGCCCTCGTATAATAGATATAGAGCAGACTGTAAAACAACTGAATAACCTTGTCTCGCTTTCAATTACGGGTAAGGGCGAATTTCAAAATTTGAGCTTTATTTCAGATTTAAACAACTTGAAATTTTTTGTCAGCGATTATAATGTGGCGGACGGTAATTTAATTGCGTTGAAAAATCTTCCGTATGCAAGTATTTTGCAAAATCGTCGTCATTATAACATAAAAGATGATGATTTGCCTAGAGAAAAAAGTGTATCGATGGGAAATGAAGATATTCCGATCTGGCGAAGAATTGAATGACATTAACTGAGTGAAAATGAACCACTGTTACTTATGTGGTTAAGCAAGTTGTAAATATTCTTATGACACAACTCAATCTATGAAAAAATAAAAATCGGAGAAAATTTCTCCGATTTTTATTTTTCTTATTGGTGAATTATACAATGGATGAATTGTCAAACTAAGTGCAACATCTTGTGAGATTTTCAAGAAACAAATCTTGCGGCGTTCGGAAATCCAGAATTTTTTTTAGGGCTGGCGTTGATTAACGCCAGCCCTATTTAAGCCTAAAACCGGTTTACCGAAAGTTTTGACAAATCTAATAAAACCAGAGAGAATTCTCCGATTTTTATGTTCTTATCTTTTTTTCTTATTGTATTGACAATGCGAAAAATATCGAGTATAATTGTTTCAAGAACTTAAGAATGATGCGGGGTCGAAGACGTGCACCTACGCAAGCGGGACGTGGGGAGACCGTCTGACGAAGTATGACGTAGGCAGCATTCAGTACAACGAAGCGGGATATCCGACGATGTACCGCGGGCATGTGCTTTCCTGGGAGAAGGGGAATCTGCAGTACTTCGACAATACCGATTTCATTTACAATGACAGCGGGATCCGTATTGCGAAGGGCTCGACGGACTATTTCGTCAAGGGGAATCAGATCCTTGCCGAGAAGCGCGGCAGCACGGTCATCCATTACTATTACGATGAGAACGGCGTAGCGGGCTTTGAATATGCGGGTCAGAAGTACTATTACCGCAAGAACCTGCAGGGCGATATCATTGGCATCTATGATTCGTGCGGGAATCTGCTCGGCGAATACAAGTACGACGCATGGGGTAACATCCTCTCGCAGGGTGGCTCGAACATTCTGACGATCAACCCGTTCCGTTATCGCGGGTATTACTACGACGAAGAGACGGGCCTCTACTATCTGAACAGCCGTTACTACGACCCCGAAACGGGAAGATTCATCTCGCCGGATGATGTGGGCGTGCTGGATGAAACGTTCACGCAGCTGAACGGTCTCAACCTGTATGCGTACTGCTATAATAACCCCGTGATGATGACGGACCCGGACGGCGCGTTTGCGCTGACGTGGTGGCAAAAGCTGCTCATTGGCCTTGCATTCATCACGCTGGGCGCGATCGCGACGGCACTATCGGGCGGCTCGTTTGCAGCGGCATTCGTATGCGGACTGTCGGTCGCGATGAAGAGTGCGGTGACGGGCGCGATCGTGGGCGCTGTCATGGGCGGACTGACATCGGCATTCAGCGGCGGGAATGTGCTGGAAGGCACAGCGAGCGGGCTGATGAACGGCTTGTTTGACGGGTTCATGTGGGGCGGCATCACGGCAGGCGTTTCCAACGTGATCAAGCCTGGCAGCTTCTGCTTTATTGCGGGCACGAAGGTGCTGACCGACAGCGGGCAGAAGAACATCGAAGACATCGAAGTCGGCGATCAGGTGCTTGCCTATGACGAAGAGACGGGTGTAACGGCGTATAAGCCCGTATTGCACCTGTTCCGGAACACGACGAAAGAGTGGTGCACGGTCAGCATCAGAGGCGCGGAAGGCGAACTCTACGAGATCACTTCGACGCCCGGGCATAAGTACTTTGTTCCCGGGAACAGAGTGCGGAAGGATAGCCGTGCGCCGGAGCACGCAAGTTATGCCGGTCTGAGCGAGAAATGGGTCTCAGCATGTGATCTAAAGCATGGCGATAAAGTTCTTCTTTCCGACGGCACGCTTTGCGAAGTAGAAGGCGTTTCTTGCAAAAATCTTTCCGAGCCGGAGACCACCTATAACCTTGAAGTCGCTGATTTCCATACCTACTACGTCTCCGACGCCTGTGTGCTCGTGCATAATGCTGATTGTGGATTAACTAGGCAGCAGATGAATCAATACAAAAGAGAGATTCTTAGTGGAAAGGATGTTCATCTTAACAGTAAAAATGATGCGCTACAGTTGATAAAGACGAAATTTAGGGATTTTGCACAGGAAACGGCACATCATAGAAGTGCTCAAGGATGGCATTTTGATTTGCATCCGATAAATGGCAGCTTGAATTCTGTCGAACATATAAATATATACAGTAAGGCTATGCGGTTTAGTGTGCATATTTTATGGGGTTAAAAGATGAAGAAAATTATTATAAGGAATCAAGTTTTGGGAAGAGGTTGGGTAAATTCTTCTTTTATTCAACTCACTGATGGGAAACACTATTCCAGTGCAAGTAAATTAATTGCAGACTATGGGTATCCAGTTTTAATGAATACCTTATATAAGGAAACTTGGGATTCTAACGTTTTAGAAGAGTCTAGGCTTTATCAAGAGTATTTAACCATGCAAAAATTATCCAAAAAAGACGACAAATTGCACTTCTCAGATGACTATCTATTGGCATATCGAGTTCACGATAATTTCGCTATCTTTCTGGATAAAAATATTTATTTGTATCATCTAATTCCTAAAGACGAGACCTACACTAAAATAATTCCATGGTACTATGCGGATAGCCGATTGTACATTGGTGATACTTGGTGGTACGAAGACGAGAAAATATTACATGATGTACAAAAGTTAAGTGTAATTGAGTTCCTTGATAAATATAAGGGATATTAACGTATCGTTATAGGATAATCAATAATAGCTGTCAAGATTAAATTTTGGCGACTACTACATACAACTCAAAAAAACGCGGTTTGTCAACAAGACAAACCGCGTTTTTTTGTAAAAAATTACCGAAATAGTGGAACAAAAGCCTTGGTTGGCGGATTGATATAGTGTAAACATTTTGCCGAAAAAGCGGTAAATTCGGCATATCGTTTTATGATACTCTGTTTACAGAAGAAGTTCGTCGGGGGGGGCATGTATGCAAAAGAAAATTACTGCGCAGACAGTAATTAAATACGTTTATATGCTGTTCCGAAAACGACGGACTATGAACGAGGATATCAGAAGGGAGGTGAACAAACTGATCGTGAAGTACAATGCTCATCTGTGTTCGGAAGGAGATAAGTATCTATCCGATCGGTTAAAGGAGATCGAGACGGAAGAAGATTATGAATGCTGGATGAAAGTTTTTCATAAGGCAAAGGAGAGCGTTTTGTTATTGCGTTCTAACGGTCAGATTTCGGAAGAACTGTTTGATGCAGTATTGCAGGGAGAGAATTATATTTACGGGTCGATGAACAAGTTTCTTTCGCCCAGCAGGTACTATGAACGGGAACGGAGGGTGTTTCACGCCGTAGTAAAATACTTGTATTATTATCGGTTGGTACTTGTAGAATAGTAATTAGAGTATCTATTTCTATGGATAGCGAAGTATTATATACCGAAGTTTGCTTTGTTATATAATCAAAGTACGTTATCCGCAGGAGTGAAGTGATCGCTATTATGGGTATATTTGAGCATTTGGAAGAATTATGTAACGAGCGAGGCATCTCTTTTTCGAGTTGGCACAGCGTGCCGATATTACTCCTGCTGCAATTTACAGATGGAAAGGCGGAGAAGCTGCCGTTTCCCTTCCGTCTTTGATGAAGGTGTGTGATGCGCTGGGGATCACAATAAATCAATTCTGGAACGGGATACAGAACGATCAATTATCAGAAGAACAAAATGAATTATTGGATAGCTTTTCTAAGTTGTCACCTTCGGATAAGAAGTTTGTTTTGGAAGTGATAGATTTTATTATAGCCAAGAATCTGGAAAAAAAGAATTGAGAGGTAGGTCGGTATTACAAGCGAAGAGGTGGGTGTGTTGATCCGCCTTGTTGCCAAAAAAGATCAAGCAGCATATGTACGCTTGGCGAACGGGATAACATTGCAACTGAAGGCAATCGGTTTTGCTATCACCGGAAACATGGAGGACGCGAAGGATGTCGTTCAGGAGACGTTATTAACGATAGCAACAAAAGCATATCAATTTAGGGATGGACAGAATGGTTGGGGCTGGGTGAGAAAAATAGCAATCAACTATTCGCGTAAGATTTATAAACGGAATAAAAAATCTCATTGTTCCTTGGACAGTGAAGATTTATGGGATGAGTTTGAGGAAGATAGAATATTTGAATGTGTATTGGTTCACGAGATCTTCCAAACTCTGACGCATGAAGAACAAGTTCTTCTTATGATGAAATTTTGGTTTGAAATGCCATATCGGGAAATAGCATCATGTTTACATCGACCACTGGGAAGTACATATCGGATGATGGAAAATTTGATGCGAAAAATAAAAGACAATTTTGGAGAGGAAATCATCAATGAAAACGAAAGTAAAAATTAGCGGAACAATTATGCTGGGTATGGTTTTAGGAGTAAGTATTTTGTTTCCGATGGAGCAGGTAACTGCTGCCGCGGCTGCTGAAATCGACCCGAACGAGATTTATTACATGAATGAAAATGAGATCGTACCGTATGCCTTTACAAATGACAACGAAACGATCTATTATGATTCCAAGAGCGTAACTAGTAACGAAACGGGACCAACGTTTCCTTGTTTTGTTAATGTGAATTCTGAAATTCATAACTATTGCGCGCCTCTGGCTGGAACGGTTTTGGTTGGTTATTATGATAGATGGTATGAGTCACTAATTCCGGGATATAGTACATGGGTGTCTTTCGGTCCTGTTTCTATTTATAGCGGCATGTCATCGAATGATTATATTCAAAGTGCTTTTGAAAGGTTATATGATTTGACAAAAACGAATGTGGGGCATGCCGGTACGACGCAAGCAGCATTTGTGGATGGCTTGAATGAGTATGTTGCAGAGAACGATCTCCAAATTGATTACCATTCTGTTATGCAGGGAGATACGATCAATCTATCTGTTATGGATACATACTTAGACAATGAAGTACCGGTTCTGTTATTGTGTGAAACATATAATATTGTCACTTTGATCAAGGATGAAGGCGATAGAATCGAATTATCGAAGATCAATAGCGATATTGCACATATGATGGTGGCTTATGGTTACGAACAGTATTCATATTATCGAAATGGCGTCAAATTCCGCACGGATACCTATTTGAAAGTAGCATCCGGCGTTAATGGTGGAGAACTCTGCTATGCAAAATTAGACGACGATATGGAATTGGTTGAAGCGTGGGCGATCGAAATTTATGAATAAAAGAGACGGAAATATAGATGATAAAAAAATAGAAGAGTACTTATCATCGATCCCGGAACAACTCAAGGAGTCGGATGATTTCATGTTGGCGCAGAAGGGATTGGAGCATCTTCAAGAGAATAGATCTTTTGAAAGCGGCGACGTTTTAATTAAAGTGAAGCGTCGAAGCATTGTGTGCGTTGGTATCGTCGGATTAATCTTTCTGCTCATTGCAGCTATTATAATCGGGATTACAGTAGGGGATAAGAGCTCACAAACCTTCTATGATGAGACGCTGATACAACTGAATGATTTGCCGTCGGTGTCTTACTATAACGATGAGAATAATACAATGTTTTTAAATCTTGACAGTAACCGTTTTGTGACATTGTCAGATTATCAGATTGGATATTTTAGTGAAGATAATAGTTTGGCATATATTAGAGGAGATTTATCAATTACAACGGAAACAAGTTATAGTGAGATCAGATATTATATTAAAGAGGTTACGCAAGAGCTATCGGTTCTCAAACAATATGAGTTAGCAGATGAGAATATTGTAATTGACGGAATAGAAGTTGGCTTTATATCGGAGATAATCAATCAGGTCATATACCATGTGGACGCAAAATTTATCTATGAGGAAGTTTACTACTATCTGACGATCGATTCAACGGATGAAAATTGTCTGGAAAATACCGTAAGGTTGTTACTTGAGTCTGCAAAGTAAACGAAAGGGGTGCCTGTGGCACCCCCTTTTTCTGTAAAAGGTGAATTATACTATTAAGTGCAACAGATGAGAGAAAAAAAGGAGTTCATACAAATCTGTGGTAAAATAGAGCTGCAAAACAAAATTTACGCCAGAGGAGACTTGTATGAACTACAAACATTTTACCATAGAAGAGTGTTGTTGTCTATGGGAATAATAGTACAGTCAAAATGCAACATAAATCTTACAAAAAAATTACATAAAAAAGTTTCAGGGCGTAGTTGACAAGCCTTCAGTTTTGTGCTATAATACAGACATGGGAAGGGTAAATTCGTCATCCCTTCTCCCAAATTATTATAAGGAGGTTCTATCATGACGAAAAGAAAGATGAGTTACTGGATGTTGGCAGGGGCGTTGTTAACGGTGAGTTGCGGAGCACTACTCTGTGGTAATGCAAATTCATCTGATAATGTTCAGGATTTGGAATCGAAATCTTTATCTGCAGCTACGAAACAGTTAGAAGGAAATGGAACAGCGTCAAACCCTTATTTGATTTATGATGAAACTGATCTGAACGACATACGAAACTATGCTCAATATGATAATGCGATGAGAAGCACTGTAATCAGGCAATACTTTCAATTGAAAAGCTCCATCGTGTTGTCAGATGAGTGGATTCCAATTCCATACGCATTGTATGGATCTTTGGATGGAAATGGGTACACCATTAGTGATATGTCAATAGGAATTAACGGGGAAGGCTCATATGGCCTTTTTGCAATGAACTTTGGAACAATCATGGATCTTACGTTTAATAATGTTTCAGTCAATCTGTCAGCAGGGAATGATAACGTTATTGCGTTTGGCGCTGCGGTGGGAACTAATAATGGGATGGTTTCGAATTGTGACTTGATCCATACTAATATTGATTTGTCAAATCGATATAATTCACTTGTTGGTGGAGTAGTTGGTTCATCCTATAATGGCGAGATTACCTATTGTACAATTTATGATTCATGCAGTATTCGTGGCTCAGGAAATATTGGAGGAGTTGTAGGATATGCTGACTTTACTGATATAGAGAATTGCACAAATCGTGCTGAGATTAAGTATTATTATAGGCAAGTGGATGGTAGCGCTGCTGGGATTGTGGGAAAAGCAGCGTATGTAACTACTATTCAGTCCTGTGCGAATTATGCTCAAATCAAGCATGATGGGTCAAGCAATATTTTTGACAAGGGAGATGCGTATATGGGTCGAATTGTAGGATATTTTGGGCGTACATGTTCTTATGTAGCCAATTCTGCTGAAGGAAGTGTAGTAGGTAAGGGAAGCAATTGGAATGATACGGGGATTGGATTTCAAGAACAATGATTACTAATTTATAAATTTGTTTCTTTGAAAGACATGCTCTTTGTGTTACACATAGAGCATGTCTTCTAAACTGTATAAATGTATGATATGAATGGTTTATTCGGAGTTGTGGGCATCTGAGGGGGTGTGTATGTTGCAGATGAAGGGCGTTACAAAGAACTTTTGGGAGCGTGGGATGCGCATCGACGCGCTCAAGGGTATCGACCTCTCGTTCCCTGAGCGGGGGCTGTTCTTTCTCGTCGGCAAGAGCGGGAGCGGCAAGTCCACCCTCTTAAATCTAATCGGCGGGCTGGACATGCCTACGGCAGGGGACATCGTCTATCGGGGGCAGTCGCTAAATACCATGTCCAGTGAGAAGCGTAGCGCATACCGGATGCATGACGTTGGCTTCATCTTTCAGGAGGACAATCTTTTTCCCTCCCTCACCGTGCGCCAAAATATCCTCTTTTCCGATGCGGATGCCGACTGCACGGCAATCGCAGAGCGGCTTGGGATCGAAACCCTGTTGGACTGCACGATCGATCAGCTTTCGGGGGGGCAGCGGCAGCGGGCGGCGATCGCACGCGCCCTCATACATGACTGCAGGATCCTGCTCGCCGACGAGCCGACGGGAAGTCTGGACGAGAATATGGCGCAGGAGATCTTTACGCTCTTGAAAGAATTCTCCAAGGAGCGCCTCGTGCTCGTTGTGACGCATGACGAAAGGAGCGCCGAAAATTTCGGCGATTGCATCATTCATTTGCAGGATGGCGCAGTCGTGTCGACCGAGGAGCGGGTTGAGAGCATTTCACAGACGGGCGCAGGGCAGAGCAGAGAGCACAGCGAAGAGGTCGACATCCAACGGCCAAAAAAGCGTGGGCGGACTTATCTTTTCAGCGTGGTGCGCACCATGCTCCTGGGGCGTGGACTGCGGGGCTTTATCTCCATGCTCATGACCTTTCTGATGCTGTGCTGTATGGAGGCGGCGTTGCTTGCCGTCACCGTTTCGGGTGGCGCTGCGGAGCTTGCTTATGTGAAGGCGCACAGCGAGCAGTTTCCCTATGCGATCGTTCCCTTTGGGGACGAACTGATGGCAGGCGGTGTGACATCCTCCCTTGCCGAGGACGATGCACTCCTCTATCACGGCATGGGCTTTGCGGCTAAATCGCTTGAACAGCTTGCGGCGTTCGGATTCAAGGAGCAGACGCCGTGCAGCCCCATGCAGTCGGACGTGTTCTACTTCAACAAGGGTGCCTGGGGGGATGCAGAGGTATTGCACAGCACCTATTTAGACGAGGGGAGCGGTCGGCTCTATCAAAATTGCATTCTCGTGGACGGGGAGGAGGTCGCCTTTGTGGAGCGTGGGGCAGAGATCGAGGACTGCGTCGGAAAGTCGTTTAAACTGTATGCCGTCTTTATGCCGCAAGGCTATGCGGCGGAGGACGTCCCCACGCTCACCCTGGGTGGCGTCGTACGGGACGGTTGGAGTGCGAAGAGCGCGGACGGGTGCGGTGCGCTGATCTTGATCTCGGGGAGCTTCATCTTTTATGAGGGCGACTTTCCCACGGCATGGGGGAAAGGGGGCATTTTTGCCGTCTCCAATCCGAATTTTGAGGAGACAATCAGGGCGCTCTCCAAGGCAGGGGTGCTCGCGTCAGATGACATCGCGGAGACCACCTTCCCCTGCGTGACGCAAGCGGGGGAAACGAGCGGACTCATCGACCAGATGTTCCGCACGACGGCCTCTCAAATCAGGGGGATGTCGTCCTATCTTTTGGCGGCGTTCGCGGTGCTGGCGCTCGTCTATCTTCTGTTAATGTTCTTTCAGATTACGGCGGTCGTGCGGGAGCGAAGCAGCGAGATCGCGCTCATCGCGGCGCTCGGTTTTAGCAGGGGGAAATTGACTGCGGCTCTGGCTGCGTCGGCCTTGCTGTTGACTCTGACGCCTCTTGCCGTTGCTTTGGGAACAATGCCACTTTGGACGATGCTCCTCAATGCGATCTATGCGCCGACGTATGGCGGGAGCACGATCACCGTCGTCATGGTCAACGGATCGTCCGTGCTTGCTGCCGTCCTGCTGGCGCTTATCGCGGCGCTCCTTGCCTTCCTCATGGCAGCGCTCTCCTTCGGACAAAAAAAGCTCAGTTTGCAGATGCGGAGGAAGGGATGATTGAACTTGTTGGCGTAAGCAAGCATTATATAACGGCTTCGAGGAGGGTGATGGCGCTCTCCAATGTGTCTCTGCAGCTGCCTGCGCGTGGGATGGTGTGTTTTCTTGGACAGAGTGGCTCGGGGAAAAGTACACTGCTGGATGTGATCGGCGGCGTGAGCGAGCCGACGGAGGGCAGCATCCTTTGGGACGGCAAGGCGGAGCAGTCGCAGTTCAGGGACGCGATCGGATACCTCTTCCAGGATGCGGGGTTGTTTCCGTTCTTGACGGCAAGGGAGAATGTTGCGCTTGCCTGCGATGAAAAGGAAATGGTCTCTTTTCTGCTGGAAAGCGTCGGCATGACGGAGTTCGCGGAGCGGATGGTGCGGACACTTTCGGGCGGGGAACAGCAGCGCGTCGCTGTGGCGCGCATGCTCGCGTCCTCCCCTAAGGTCGTCATTGCTGATGAGCCGACGGGCGCACTCGATTTGGAGAACAGCCGCGCGATCTTTGAACTGCTCAAAGCGATCGCGCGGGAAAAGCTCGTTCTCGTCGCGACACACGACCGGGAGAATGCAGAACACTTCGCCGACGCCCTCTATGAAATTAATGCAGGGAAGGTCGCTCCGCTCCGCTTGGATGGCTCTGCGGAAGTGCAGGCTATAGGGCGCACGTTTCCTGTGTTCCCCAAGGAGGGGAGCGTGCAGGGCGTTCACGTGGGCGGGATGGAGGTATGTTTTTCCCTGCGGCACATGAAGGCAAATGCGTTGCGGAATATTTTGTTTTGCATCATCCTCGCCCTGCTGCTTGGTTTCGGTACGATCGGCGTATCCATTTTATCCTGCAGGGCGCGGGATATCGCCTGGCGGTACATCACATCGCATGATATTGCCATGATCTCCTTCTCCCACTGGAATGGGAGCGCGCTGACTGCGGACGAGATGAGCTATCTCGATGGTGTTGCTGACTGTCTTTGGGTGAGCCAAGAGGTCGGTTATGTGCGCGACGTCCGTGCCTTTGCGCCCTTGATTAAAGGGGATACCGACGGGGCAGTTGCTTTCGGAGAGGACTATGCCATTGGAGATGCCGTCACAATCGGTGGGGCGCAATATCGCGTGTCGGGAATTGTGCGGGAGGAAGGACTGTCCGTGCAGCAGCTGGCGATGCTCCCGCCGCTGATTGTCAGTGTTGATTGTTATGTGCAGGCGGCAGAGCGCGTCGTGGTCAGGACGAGATCGCTCACCAAGGAAGAGATTGCCGTGTTATTGGAAGAATACGGGCTTTGGATGACGGTGGATTGGCAGTTTGACCGCTATGAGCGTTGGGTGGAGATCGGGGAGTACATCCGCAGTGTCTGCGATGAGATTGATAGATTGAAGCCGATCGTCCTGCTTTTAACGGTGGTGGTCACATTGGTGGCGGTCGTACACTGTGTATGGTTTGTGATGCGCTCAGTGCACAAGGAGTACCGTACGGTCGGCATCTTGAAATCGCTGGGAAAGCGCGATGCTTCAATCTGCGGTATATTTGCCTTGCAGATTGGCATTTTGTTTGCCGTCGCGCTCGGATTGGGCGCATTGGGAACGGTTGGTGGGTTGTACTTTTTCAATTGGGGATTTGCCTTCCGCGAGGGGATAGAGATGATTTCAGTTGCGGCAAACGCATGGTGTGCGCTGCCTGCGGTTGCAATCCTGTCGGTTCTTGCGATAGCATTTTTGATCGTATTTCATCTCATTCGCAACATGCAGATGGCCGCGCTTCTGCGCAGTCTGAATGTGTAGTAAGTCCAAATTTTATATCTATTCTCAATTAACATTTTTGTTTTCACATAAAACATGATGAGCCTTTTTAAAAATATGGTTATATCTTTCGAGGATAGTTGGAATTTTGCAAATATACATGTACGGATTGCCAGGTTAAACTGCATTTCTGAATTGATGGAAGATGAAATCGAAAAACTTTTTTAGATAACACTTCGCAACAGCTAAGTTAGATTAATTTTGCAGAATCTGGATGTAAAGGCATTTTATATAAGGTTTCTTAGTCATGGAGATAAGTTGTTGCAGTGTAAGAGAATCCACATGAAAAAATCTGTTTTGTGACAATGTCAGATTATCAAATTGGATATTATATTAAAGAGGTTACGCAAGAGCTATCGGTTCTCAAACAATATGAGTTAGCAGATGAGAATATTGTAATTGACGGAATAGAAGTTGGCTTTATATCGGAGATAATCAATCAGGTCATATACCATGTGGACGCAAAATTTATCTATGAGGAAGTTTACTACTATCTGACGATCGATTCAACGGATGAAAATTGTCTGGAAAATACCGTAAGGTTGTTACTTGAGTCTGCAAAGTAAACGAAAGGGGTGCCTGTGGCACCTCTTTTTCTGTAAAATAAGTATTATAACACAAGATATATGACAGACGTGTGCCGGTATATAAAAGATTTTCGCGGCTTGAAAAAATATTTTTTGTCTCGGAAAAATTGCCTTTTTTCTCTTGACTTTTCCCAATGGAGGTGGTAAGATAGGAATAGAAACAAACAAACGTTCGTATTTGAATGGCTGTTTGTGAGATCGGTATCCCCGTTGCCGTCTCAACATGATCTTTGCTTTGGAGGTGATCGAATTTGTGTAAACGAATGGTGTTAAAGTGTCCGTTCTGCGGCGCGACGCTATTGAAGGTAAGTATTTGCAAAGAGGTTGAGATCGAGTGCAGGGAGTGCGGTGCATCGCTGCTGATCTCGAAAGAGGAAAGCGGGTCCTGCGTGGTAAGCGCAAGACCGAGGAAGGCAAGCTAATTCATAAGACAACTGAATACGTAAAAACGTATCACGTTTGCGGACAGAGGCAGTATAGAACCATAAGTCCGAACTGCGCGGCGTGATATAAGTTGTGCAGAAACAGAAGCTATCCGTAAAAAGAAGTTATCCACGCCTCACAAGGATCGAACCCATATAGGGCTTAATTCTTGTGGGGCGTATTTTTTGCGCCTTTTTATGCCCGATCGCGGTTTGATCCGACCGCAGTCGGGCGTTTTTCATGTTTACGGGGCGGGATCCGTCCGAGTGCGATTTTCAAAGAAAAATCAAATCGGAGGATTTCAAAACATGGAATGGCATGACGGGACAGAACGCAGGCGTTTTGAACGCGAGCAAGCAGAACTTCGCAAGCAGTACCTTGCGGCAGGCATGACGGAAGAGCAGATACAAGCGCTTCATGCGTTTGATGCTGAATGGTATAAAAGCCGCCGTAGGGAAGCGGTACATACGCAACGGCTGGATATTCAGACAAGCGAAGATGAGGACATCAATAAGGACAACCCTCTCTACAAGAAGTTCTTTGAGAAACTTGCGGTAGAGGACAACCATGCCGACTATTCAAGATACGGGTGGATCGATGAGCTTGAGAACGAAGAATTGGCAAAGGCGGTAAACGCCTTATCAGATACCGACAAGGAGCTTTTAACAATGCTGATAAACGGATTTACGCAAAGCGAAATAGGGGCTGAAATGGGCGTAAGTCAGCAGTCGGTATCGAAGAGAATAAAAAAAATTCAAAGATTTTTCCGAGAATGGTTGTAAAATTGCCCTATTACTTGCCTCCCTATTGAGGGGGAATGAACGTTTCTCTTCAAAGGAGCAAGAAACATGAAGCTGAACATTGCAGGGTGCAGGGCATTTATCGAGCGAAACGGCATTGAGGATTATCAGGCGCTTTCGTCTATGCTGGGCGTCAGCGTATCCGTTTTGAAGCTGCTCGAACAGGGCGGCAAGATCGGATACGATGCCGTGCGGGAGATATACAACGCTCTTGGCGAACAGACCGTTGCGGAGATCATCGACTTCGAGGAGGATACATTGGATGGCTTCAAAAGCAAGTATATCCAAGTCGGCAATGCCTTGTATTGATTATTCTTCCGGGCTTTCGCTCAACCGCCGCGCCCTGCAAGGTTGGCTGAAACAAAAGAATATGCCTATGGGGAGGCTGGCAAAGCTGCTGAAAATTCCTTCCCGCAAACTGCGATGGAGATTATATAAACATAAAAAATTCAACAGAAAGGAGATCACGGCACTCATCTACTTGATAGGCGCACGGCAGGCGATCCAAGTGTTGTGGTTTCCGACGATAGAAGAAAAACGACGGATAAGAGAGATAGCGGAGGGAAGAAAGATGAGCAACAAATTTAATCCGGATATCCCGTGCGGACGGGAATTGCCGGGAGAGAGAAGAAGCCGCAAGATAGAAGAAGAGTTTTGCGACGCTTATGATAATTGGGAAGAGAGCGGTGCGTTGGAGGACATGATGCTGTATTCGGACGAGCTTCCGAGCCGCAGAATGTTCGGGAGGCGCGGCAATGGCTGAACGCAGACTTTCGGAACGCAACGCGAAGATCGCGGCGATGCTCGAAAGCGGAGAGGGCTTAAAAAACTTCTATCGCTTCATCGCGCAGAATGAGTACATCAATCTGCACGATGCCTGTCAGATCGTTGCGGAGCGCCCGGACGCAACCGTCTGTAATTCGCTCGAAGAGTGGAACGCAATGGGCAGGCGGGTCATCAAAGGCAGAAAGAGCATTGCCTACTACGACCATGACGGCTACAAGCAATTCGTGTTCGATGCGAACGATACATACGGGGACGGGCGGTATCAAAGGCCCATCCTTCCGCTCAAACACCTTCTCATCGGCTTGGACGAGCTGAACGGCACGAACACCTATGAGGAGAACGGACGGGGCGATTATCGGAAGATCCACAACGGTGTATATACCTATCTGGAAAAGCAGAACGAGCTTACGGGCGACGAACAGTACGACCGTCTGCTCGCGGAGGGGATCGCGTATTCGCTCTATTGCAAGACGGGCTTTCCGAAAACGCAGAACATTCATCTGCACGGGTTGCCGTATTCGTACAGGGAAAACGCCGCGTTCGTCAAAGAATTGTACATCCGCTCGGAACTTATGGCGGAAGAGATCGAGGAAGCCTATCAGAGCAAGCAGTCGGAAGTCGAAGTCATAAATGATATTGATGAAGAAACGGTATCGGACGAGCCTATTGTCCAAAGCGAACCCGCCGAACAGACGGAAACGCAGGAACAGCCCGAACAGACGGAAAAAGACGAACCACCCGAACAGGGCGCGGCGGTCAGTCCCGTATATCGTCAATATCTGGAAGCGCAGAAGCTCGACCCGAAAGCAATCGTATTATTGCGCGTCGGCGACTTTTACGAGGTGATGGGCGAGAACGCACAAACCGTTGCGGAAGAGGTCGTGCTCACGCTTACGAGCCGCGACGTCGGGCTTTCGGAGCGCGTTCCCATGTGTGGTTTTCCGTACTTTGCATCGGATGCGTACATCGAAAAGATCCTCGAACATCACGGCGTGATCCTTGCGGAGGACGGCAAAGAGCCGCGCTATATTTTATCCCATGCGGAAGCTCTCGGACAGAGGGAAAAGGAAGAAACCGCGCACGGCGAAGAGGCGGAAGAACTTGCCGCGCTTTTCGGGGAGGAAGCCGAACAGACTTCGCCCGTCAGAAAGCCCGTCCTTGTGGAGATCGACAACGAGCCAAACCCCTTTGACGACGAACAGTCGGAAGAGGAGGAAACGGAAGAGGACGAGTTCGCGGACGACGAGGCTGATTTTGAGGAAGAACCCGAACAGGGAGAAGCCGAAACGGCTCCCGCGCCAAAGAAGGACGAGAAGGGGATACAAGACAGAAAGCGCAAACAAAAGCCGCAGATGTCCATGTTCGACTTGATCGAGCCGAAGTCCGAGCGCGATCAACTCATCGAACGGACGCTGCAATACGGCAGCGGTGTTCAGTACGGAAAATACCGTATCTTTGACAAGTACAACGAAAACCCGACATCCAAAGCGTTCGCGGACTTTGTAAAACACGAATACGGCATCGGCGGGCATGGGAGTACCAACGGCGACGACGAATGGCATGACGGCAAGGGTATCCGCATTTCGCATGACGGTACGGACGGCAAGATCGAAGTGCTTTTGAAGTGGCAAGATGTTGCCTTTCGGATCGCCGACCTTATCGACGACGATAACTACCTCACCGAACAGGAAAAGGCAGAGTATGTCAAATACCGCGCCGAGCAGAACAGGAAAAAGGAACTCCGTGCGGAGGAGGAACGGCAGAAACGCGAGCTGATCGAACGGGTCATCGTGAAGGAGCCGTCCGCCCGCAAGCAGAGGATCCTGGACGAGTATTCTCGAACGACCAAAATCGTGGACTTTGCCGTGTTTTTGTGCGACGAGTACGGTACGGCGACGGAAGCGACGAGCCAATATCATGCGCGTTACGATAAAAACGGCGTTTGGATGGCAAAGTACGATCGTGTCGGCAACACCGAACTTCGCGTCTATCTTTCGTGGGAACAGTTTGCGGAGAAGGTCTGCGACGTCATCGAAAGGGAACGCCTGTTTGCACCGGAAGACGCGGCATACAACCAAAGTTTTGCCGAACGTATGGTGAAACAGGGTACGCAAAACACGGAAGACGGTCGATATTCCTTTTATTTCGGTACGTTTGAGAAGGACGAGGGCTATGTCCGCGCGCATTGCGAAGAGATCAAAGAAGCGCTGCTTTCGCGTGAAGAAGTCAAAACGGTCGGCAGCGATGAGTGGTATATCCGCGCGGAATTTTATAAGGAATACTGCGAGAAGCTGAAAGGCACGGAAGAGGCGCGGCGGGAACACGATGCGCGCGTCGAAGCCATCGCGGCGCAAATCGTGGAAGAGGGTACGAGAAACACGACCGAAGGGAACTGGGTACATTACTTCGATGAGTTCGGCGAGGACGAAGCATTTGCAAAGGAGCACGCGGAAGAGATCGCTGCGGAGCTGGAACGGCATCAGGAAGTATCGGACGTAGAGCTTACACCGGACGCCTTCGATACGAACTTTTATCTCGACTACTGCCCGAACTATCTTCCCCAAGAAGGTGAGGATGGGTACGAGGAAAGCGAGCCGTCCGATCCCGAACAGGGCGAAAACACCGACCTTTCAGCCGTTCTCGACCAAAGCGACCTAGGCGGGGCAAAGACGCGGTTCAAAAACAACGTCGCGGCAATACGGCTTATCAACTTTTTGGATGAGCGCGGCGCTATGGCGACGGACTCGGAAAAGAAAACACTTTCGCAATTCGTCGGCTGGGGCGGACTTTCGCAGGCGTTTGACGAGAAAAACGAGAGCTGGAAAAAGGAATACGCGGAACTCAAAACCCTGCTTTCCGCGGAGGACTATGAACAGGCGCGGTCAAGTACCTTAAACGCCTACTATACCCCGAAAGAAGTCATCGGCGGCATCTATGCTGCGCTTCAAAGGTTCGGCGTCAAAGCCAACAACCGCATTTTAGAGCCCGCGATGGGCACGGGCAATTTCTTCGGCTATATGCCGAAAGAGATCGCCGAGGGCAGCCGTCTGTACGGCGTGGAACTGGATAACATCACGGGCAGGATCGCCGCGAAGTTATACCCACAAGCGAATGTGCAGATCAAGGGCTTTGAGGATACGAGTTTCCCGAACGATAAGTTCGATCTTGTCGTCGGCAACGTGCCGTTCGGCGGGTACGGCGTGGCGGATTCGGACTATAACCGCTACAACTTCAAGGTGCATGACTACTTTCTCGCCAAGAGCGTGGATAAGGTCAGACCGGGCGGCATCGTCGCCGTCATCACCTCGAAAGGCACGATGGACAAGCTCAATCCGTCTGCAAGGAAGTACGTCGCAGAACGCGCGGAACTTTTGGGCGCGGTCAGACTTCCGAACAACGCTTTCAAACAGACGGCAGGCACGGAGGCTGTCGCGGACATTCTGTTTTTCCGCAAGCGCGAGGAAAAGATAACCGACCTTTCCAAAGAGGAATGGCTGGGAACGGGTAAAACGGAAGAGGGGTACGAAATAAACAATTATTTTCTCGCCCATCCAGAAATGATCCTTGGCACTTTGGCAGAGGAACACGGATTATACGGCGGCATCGACACGACGGTGAAGCCGGACGGCAGGAACTTGCAAGACGCCCTCGCTAGAGCGATACAACACCTGCCGCAGGGATTTTATAACAATCCCGAAACCCCGCCCGAACAGGAGCGGGAAACGGAGGTCGATTATAACGTTAAACCCTTCTGCTATAAGGCGGAAAGGGGAAAACTGTATCAGCGCGTGGGTGACGAGATGGTCGAACAGGCGATCCCCAAGACCCCGAAGGACGCATATCAAAGGATTTGCGGAATGATAGTGCTGCGCGAAAGCCTGCATCATATCCTCGATATTCAAATACAAGGCTGTTCGGACGAGGTGCTGCAAAGCGAACAGCAAAAGCTTAACGCACAGTACGACTTATTCGTTCGGCGGTACGGCAATCTCAACAGCCAGACGAACAGCAAGCTCTTCAAGGACGACGGCGACAGCGCTCTACTTTTTGCTTGCGAGGACGTGGACGAGCAGACCAAGACGGTCACAAAGGCGGACGTGTTCTTCAAGCGTACTATTCGCCCGTATGTCGTTCCGACCTCTACGGACGACCCGTTTGAGGCGTTGCAAATCAGCAAAAACGAACGGGGGAAAGTCGATATTGCCTATATCGAGGAACTCACGGGAAAGAGTTATGATACCGTCGTTTCCGAACTTGGGAACGCGGTATTCCGCGATCCCGAACAGGTGAACGCGGAAGATCAATATTCGGGCTTTGTCACTTCGGAAGAATACCTTTCGGGTCAGGTCGTCACTAAACTCGAACGGGCAAAGGCGCTTGCCGCGGAACATCCCGAATACCAAAAGAACGTGGCGGCATTGGAAGCCGTGCAGCCCGAACCATTGACGGCAAGCGAGATCGCCGTCCGCCTCGGCGCAACGTGGGTGGATAAGGCGTACTATAAGCAGTTTTACTGCGAGCTTGTGGGGGTGCGTTGGTATCAGGAGAGCGACGTAGCGCTGTTCTATAACCCGCACGACTCCTCGTGGCGGATAGACCAGACGCCGAACGTGCGCTATACCACGCAGATGAACCAGACGGAGGTGTACGGCACCAAGCGCGCGCCCGCATACCGCCTGTTCATCGACGGCATGAACTTAAAAGCCACGACCATCTACGACACGATCGAAGAGGACGGCAGGGAAAAGCGGGTACTCAATCAGGCGGAAACGATCGCGGCGAGGGAGAAGCAGAACAAGATCAAAGAAGCGTTCGCGGAATGGATCTTCAAAGACCCCGAGCGCAGGGAAGAATTGGAGGCGACGTATAACAGGCTGTTCAACCGGACAAGGCTTCCGAGTTATGACGGCTCATACCTCAAATTCCCCGAAATGAACCCTGCGATCGAATTAAAACCCCATCAGAAGAACGCGGTACACAGAATTATAACTTCGCCGTCAAGCACGCTACTTCATCACGTTGTGGGCGCGGGCAAGACGTTCACGGTCATCGCCTCGGTCATGAAAATGCGGCAGTTGGGGCTTTGCCAAAAAGCGATGGTGACTGTTCCCAATCACCTTGTGCAGCAATGGGCGGGCGAGTGGCGGAAACTGTATCCGAACGCACATATTCTCGTTGCGACGAAGGAAGATTTGGAAAAGAACAATCGCAGGAAGTTCGTGTCCAAAGCCGCGCTCGGCGATTGGGACGGCATTATCATCGCGCAGAGTTCATTCGCCAAAATTCCCGTATCGAAAGAGCGACAGATCGGAAAGCTGGAAGAAGAGATCGCAAGCGTAGAGGAAACCATAGAAAGACAATGGGAAGAAAACGGTATGCCGCGCGGTGCGGTCAAGAATCTGGAACGCATCAAAAAGACAAAGCTGGCGCAGCTCAAGAAGCTCATGGCGGACGGCAGCAAAGACGACGTGTTGAAGTTCGAGGACTTGGGTGTGGACTATCTGTTCGTGGACGAGGCGCAAGGTTTTAAGAATCTCTTCCTATTTTCAAAAATGAACAGCGTTGCGGGTATCTCCAATGCCGCGAGCCAGCGCGCGAGCGATTTGAAATTAAAGTGCGAATACTTACAAGAATTGCACGACAGCGACAGGGGCGTGGTGTTTGCGACGGGTACGCCTATCTCCAATTCCATGACGGAGATGTACACGATGCAGACGTACTTGCAGCCGTCCGTTTTGCGAGATTTGGGCATAACCTTTTTCGACGGTTGGGCGGCAGACTTCGGCGAAACGATCACGAGCATGGAACTTTCGCCTTCGGGACAGGGGTACAGGGCGCGGACGAGGTTTGCAAAGTTTACCAACCTGCCCGAACTTCTGAAATTGTATCGCTCATTCGCGGACGTACAGACGGCGGATATGGTCAAACTGAACGTCCCCGAAGCGGAGCGGCACGTCATCAATCTGAAGCCGTCCGATGCCGTCATCGAGCTTGCGGAAGAGATCGCCGACCGTGCGGACAGGATATACGGGGGAGGCGTGGACAGTCATATCGACAATATGCTCAAAGTGACCTCGGACGGCAAAAAGCTTGCGCTCGATCCGCGCTGCTTCGTGCCGACCGCTAATGATGGTGAGGGGAGCAAGCTCAACGCCTGCGCGCAGAACATTTTCGAGATATGGGAAGATACGAAAGATATCAAAGGCACGCAAATCGTGTTCTGCGATTTATCCACGCCGAAGGTGCGGTTTGAGGACTATACCTACGGCACGGACTTTGATGCGTACAACGACTTGAAGTTCAAGCTCGTACAAAAAGGCATTCCCGAACGGGAGATCGCTTTTATCCACGAAGCAAACACGGACGAGCAGAAACAGGTGCTCTTTGATAAGGTCAATGCGGGCGCGGTGCGGGTGCTTGTCGGCAGCACGGAAAAGTGCGGTGCGGGGACTAACGTACAGAAGCGGCTTGTAGCATTGCACCATCTGGACACGCCGTACCGCCCCAGCGATATGGAGCAGCGGGAAGGGCGTATTATCCGTCAGGGGAACACCAATGAAAAAGTGCAGATCTTCACCTACGTCATGGAGCGCACGTTCGATTCTTACTCGTATCAGATTCTCGAAAATAAACAGCGGTTTATCTCGCAGATCAACAGGGGTGATCTGACCATCCGCGAAGCGGAGGACATCGACGAAACCACTTTGAGCTATGCCGAGATCAAAGCGGTCACGGCAGCGAATCCGAAAATCAAGCGAAAGATGGAAGTGGACGCAGAAGTGGCGCGGCTGCGTGTCCTCGAAGGGCAGTACCGCAAGAACTTATACGACTTGCAGGACAAGATCTATAAGACGTACCCCGAAGAGATACGCAAGCAGGAGCTGCTTATCGAGCGGGTAAACGCGGACATGGTACGCCTGCAATCTGTCAGACCAGTAGACACGGACGCCTTCACCATCAGCGTAAACGGAAAAGTTTACACGGACAGAAAAGAGGGCGGAAAAGCCCTCACGGACGCGCTGTACGGGGGCAAGGTGGGAATGCCCGTGGCGGAGTATTGCGGTTTCAAGATCGGTATGAACCCCATGAGCTTTCTTGCAACGGAGCGCGAGATCACGCTTGCGGGCGAGGGGCAGTACGTCATCACCATCGGCGACAGCGCGAGCGGCAATCTGACCCGCATCGAGAACTTCTTAAATGATCTTCCCGAGCGCGAAAAGCGGCTGAAAAGCAAGCTGGAACAGCTAAAAAGCGATCTTGCTATTGCCAAAGAACAGGCGGGAAAGCCGTTCGAGCAGGCAGAGAGATTAAAGGAATTATTATCCGAGCAGGCGCAGCTCAACGCCGAACTGAATTTGGGCAAGCGCGAGGATGCGATCGTGGACGACGGCGACGAGGAAGAAGATGAAACAGCGTACAGGGCATTGCCCGAAAACAGAATAACGGAGGTGAACATCATAGACGAAGAGGACAAAGTTGCGGCGATGCAGGTGGACGTTCTGCCCGATTACACCGTAACGCAGGCGGATATGCACGCCTACGGCTATACCTGGGACGGTATGCTGCCCGTCGGCAGGCGCACGGCGTACAGGCTCTGGGCAATGGGGCTGGGCGTACATAAACTTGCCCCGGACGACACGGATATGCCCGTGGAACAATACGGCGATCTCAACCCGCATGAGCGGGTGTACTACGGCATCGAAAAGCCGGTATGGAACAACTATCTTGCAAGTGAAAGCTCAATTCCGTATCTGTACGCAAGAAAGGTGTTTTGCGACGCGGCGAGCAAAGTTGCAAACGAGGATCTGTCCTCTGTGGACGAACGGTTTACGATAGATTTCAGTGAAACCAATTTCAAAGAGCGCACGGCGCTTGAACGGTATCTTGCCAATAAAGAAAGACCCGACCCGAACGTGCTGCCCGGGTATGTGCCGGAATTGTTGGACGAGTTTTCGGCGCGGATGTGGAGCGATGTGCTGCACGAATACGGCTGGACGGAAAGCGATATGCCGCGGGCGATCGCGGAGCATCTCGAAGAGCCCGCCTTGCAGAAAGCGGCAAATCAATTTTTGTCGCATGAAACGGAAAAGGAAGACGGTTCGCCGTTCTACGAGGAGAATGTGGGCATGACGAACTCTGTCAAAGAGATCGACTACGAAGCAGAGGTCATCAAGTCCGTCAATACCGAGTTCGAGGTCTATAAGGCAGATATGCTTTCCCAAAGTGCGGAAGCAATATTTGAGGATAGCTATAAGATCAATACCATGTCCGAACTCAAAGACATTCTTGAAATTGGGACGGAACACGGTTATCTGCAATCCGAATATTACCGTGCATTGTATGAAGATCGCGGCAGCATCCTCACGATGTTGTTTGACGACTATATCAAGGACGAGTATGCAAGGTTGGATACGAGCGACGAAGCCGCGGAACTTGTCCGCGATTATTGCGAGCGCCACCATAAGGCGGCACTATATGCAGACGCGCCGCTGTATCTGAAAACGGCGAGATATGCGCGCGAACACGGGGAATCGGAGCAATATCACCGTTCGCACGAGTTAAACAACGCCTGCCGAGAGGAGATGGATAAAGCCATTTCCGAGAACTTCGACGGGATGCGCTTAAAAGAGGGCTTTGAGCGGGAACTCATGGAACGGTACGGTCGTGAACGGGTGGAGTATGTTCTCGCCACGACCGTAAAAGAGAACGCCTGGGACGGGCGATACAGCCGTGAAAACAGGGAATGGGCAGACAGTATTCCCGTTTCCGAAAGCGAAAGTGAACGCATCGCTTGCTGCCTGCATTCGCATCCGGTGGTGATCGACGGGCTGATCCGGCGTATTAGGCGCAATGGACACGCAAAACAACAGGAAAAGGAGGAAGAAGATTTGGCGGAGAGCAAATATCTCAAAGAAACGGCGCGGGGCTATAAGGTCGTAAGTATCGCGCAGGACAAGAACGGTAGGAACGTCGCCGTCGTGCAGCGGAAGAACGATTTTACCGTTGCCGTCGGCTATGATACGTCGGACGGAACATGGGCGCAGGGTGTGTATGACTTCAAAGACGAAGCGGCGGCAAACGAGTACCGCGAGAGGCATTACGGGAAAGACGTCGAACCGCCCGAGAAGTGGTACGAGGTGTTCATATCACGGGATGCGCTCATCAAGACTTATGAAAAGTCCTCGCTCATGCGTATGCCTTCGAGCAATTATGAATACGCGGACTATACCTATTTCATCTACAACAACCGCATCAAGGAGAGCCGTCAGCTCGTGGATATGCAGTCGGATTCGCGGGAGCTGTGCTACAAGATCCTGCTTTCGGAAGGCGAAGTCGTACACCTTCGCAACCGCGACGGGGACGAGGTGGAACTTACGACAGAGGAATTTGCTTCTCTTGTAAATCACACTTCGGACAAGGACTATGCGCGCGAAGAAAAGCCGCGCATTGCGGTCAATATTCCGCAGGCGGCGATGATCAAGAGTTACGAAAAGGCGTCGCTCTTCCGCGCGCCGAACGGCACGGATTTTGCGGGGTACAGCTACTATCTTCCCAATTCGGTGCTGCACGAAAGCGCCGAGGGAAACAACGCGGCGGAAGCGCGGCTTACGGAGGACTTCACGGTCAGGATGCGCAAGGGCGAGGAGGAAGTGGAGCTTACGGCAAAGGAATTTTCGGAGCTTGTTGGGAAGACGACGGCGGAGAACTACAAGCGCGAGCCGACCGCAATGGACGAATACCGCGAACAGCAGGCGGAGAAGGAACAATGGAAAGAGATCGCCGTGAGCGAACAGGCGGTCATTGCCAATTACGAAAAGAGTACGCTCTTGAAGATGCCGAAGGGAAAGTTTGAGGGGATGGTGTACTACATTCCGAGCGGCATGGTACGAAGGGACGAGAACGGTATCCGTCTGCGCTTGCCCGAAGATTTCGAGGTGCATTTGAAAGACAAGGGCGCGGACGAAAATATCGACCTTTCACCCGCAGAGCTGGAAAGCGAGCTTGCGGGGAAAACGGACGAGGACTACGAAAGCATCTACCGCCGACCGAGTGAGGAAGCGAGGAAGAAGTTTGAACAGGTGGAGAAAAATTTGCGCGATAGCCTGCCCGATGAAATGAAGAATAAGCCCAACTGGGTGGTCGTGCGCACGCGCGAGAACAAGGAAACGGACAGGCTTGATAAATTCCTCATCGACGTACATACGGGCAAGTTTGCCGAAAGCGACAATCCGGAAACGTGGGCGGACTTTGACACCGCCTGCAAGTACGCAAAGGAACACGGCGGCGTGGCGCTTGCCTATGCGCTGGACGGTACGGACGGTATCGCGTGCATCGACCTCGATCACTGTGTCGGGAAGGACGGCAAGCGATCCGCACTCGCGGATGAAGTGCTTGCAAAGTGCGGCAAGACATATTCGGAACAGTCTGTCAGCGGCAGGGGCATCCATGTGTTCGGCAAAACGAAGGGGACAGATCTTCGCTCATTCTCCAAAGACCGGGATATGGAATATTACCAAGACCGGCACTTCATCACGATGACGGGCGACGGGGCAAACTGCTCCGAGCTCGCAAGTTTCGATACGCCCGAAATGAAGGCACTTCTTGAGCGTAAGTTGGAGCGTCGGACGGAGTGGAAGAACGTGGGCAAGGGCGAATCGGGGCTTTCGCAGATGGACGATCGCGAACTTCTCGAAAAGACGTTCTCGGCAAAGAACGGCGATACGGTCAGGCGGCTGTATCGCGGCGAAGACCTTAGGCACAATCATTCCAACAGCGATATGTCGCTCATGAACTATCTCGCCTTTTACAGCGGCGGGAATGTGGAGCAGATGACGCGTATCTTTGCGACGAGCGGACTTTTCCGACCCGACAAGCCTGCAAGCTACTACGAATATACGGCGATCAAAGCGGCGAAAGACACGCCGCACTATACCCCGCCGAAAGCGAGCAATTCCGCGCCGAAAGCGGCAAGCGGCGGGAATAGCAAATAAATAAGCGGCTGCCATTCGGCAGCCGCAGGAGGATGAAAAAACAGCAGAATTTAGTTTAGCATAATCACGATTATGTAAATATTATAACTCAAACAAATGATTTTGTTAAAAGGAAAGTTTGTCGAAAATGAAAGGGGGGCTCGAAACGTTCTGAGCGTTCATGCGGAGAATATGCGGCGCTCTGTTTTACAAATTTGTGGCAGTTCATTTAACAGATTTGCGCTGTTTTGTTGCGGTGATTTGCGGCACTCTGTTGGAGTAATTTGCGGTGTTTGGCGAAGTGATTTGCGGTATTTCACCGAAGTGATTTGCGGTAAAGTGCGGGAACAGCAAATAAAAAAGCGGCTGCCGAACGGCAGCCGCAGGAGGGTCAGTCTTTTTTGGATTTGAGTTGTTTGCGGGTTTCGGCTTCCAGCTCTTTGATGCTTTTTTCGGGGGTGGGAAGATCTTCCGGCATGGTGCCGCCGAGGCCTTTGATCGTTTCCCGAACGGCTTTGCCGACCTGATAGTGTGCGGCATTGGCTTTTTGCGGGGTGTCAGTTCCTTCGCGGCGCATTTTAGCTTCGGTCTGTGTGATGCGGAAGAGGTTGGCGGCGAGTTCTTCGCTGCCCATAAAATCGAGGATCTCTTCACCGTCTTTCAGCCCCTTGTTTTCAGCAATGTCTTGTGCGGTCATGCCGCCATAGAGGCCGCGATAGCCCGCATCCTGGAAGGTGGCATATTCCAAGGAGGTGATGATGCCCGCCTTTTTTGCGGCTTCGGCAAGCAGCATATTCTTTTGCTTGATGTCACCGCGGATGAACAGGCGTTTTTCATCTTCGGAGAGGCGCTCATAAAGTTCGGCGAGCTCTTGTTGCCGTGTTTTGACGGCGAAATATGTTTGCCCCCAAGCGATGACATCCTTGCGGGGATCCCCGTTCATCACGATGAGATAGCAGGCATAGCGAGTGAGTTTGTAATCGATGATCTCACCCTTCCGCCCTTTTCCGGAGATGATTGACTTCCTGACCTCAGGAAAACAATCCGCAACACTTTGCTGGCTGATCTTGCAGGCGATCTGAGCGGTCTTTATGACCTTATGGAAATTTTCCCATTTGGTGTATTGCAATGCAGTTTGCAATTCACGGGCAAGCCAGTATTCGTTGCCGTTTTCATCGATGTGCCGAAGGTCATCAAACAACTTTTTCTGTGTGGTGTCAAGCTCATTCATAAAATCATTATAGCACAAGAGCTCGGAAATGGCAACCCTTGCCCTATACAAAAAACAGTTAGGAGGAGAACATGAAAAACAAGGAAAAACCAGAAATATTGATCCCGAAAGGGTACTCGGTGGACGAAATGCTCGATCTGGAGGGGGATCTGTGGGATGAAAAGCCCATCGGGGTGGAGGAGGTAAAAATTCACTTTGAGCGATGAACTGAAAACTTCGGCGTATGACAAATTGACCCCGCAGCGGAAGCTGCTCGTGGACGCCGTCCTGAAAAACCTCGAAAAAGGTACGGGGCTGTGGGAGCAAGGCTGGTCGGGCGGAGGTGCGCCGGTATCGGCAATCACGGGCAAGCAATACAACGGCGTAAACAGGGTATTCCTGTTGCTTGCGTCGATGGAGAAAGGGTATTCGGACAACCGTTGGCTGACCTATAAGCAAATGGAAGATAAGGGTTGGCATTTCAAAACGGACGAAGAAGGAAAAAGCCTCGGCAAAGGCGCTGGCGTTGCCATCGAATACTTTGAGCTTCGGGATAAGGAAACCAAACAGCCCTTTGACAGGCATACGCTGGACGGCATGACGGCGGAAGAGCGCGCGGAATACATGGACGAGAACGTGTACCCGCTCCGAAAATATTACCGCGTGTTCAACGGCGATGTCATCGAGGGCATCCCCGAACGCAAGAGGGCGGAGCACGATCCCGCGGGGCAAAACGCCCGCGCGGAAGCGCTCATCGGATTTTGGAGCGATACGGAAAGCCCGATCCGCTACGGCGGAAGTGCCGCGTTCTATTCCCCGAAAACGGACGAAATTCACCTGCCGCAAAGAGAGGACTTCGTGGATATGCCCGAATTCTATTCTACGGCATTGCACGAGATCGGGCACAGTACGGGGCATGAAAAGCGGCTGAACCGCAGCCTTTCGGCAGACCGCAGTTCTTCCGAATATGCGACGGAGGAACTGCGCGCCGAAATCGCGTCCATGTTTTTGGAACAAGATTTGGGCGTAGCGGTCAAGGACAAGCATATCGAGAACAACAGCGCGTACATAGCGGCGTGGAAAAGCGCCATCAAAGAAGACCCGAATATCCTCTTCAAAGCCATCGCCGATGCCGAGCGCATCACAAAGTTTGTCATGGCAAAGGAAAAAGAAATCAAGAAAGAAACGGAGCCGTATGCCGTGGTAGAGGAAACGGACGAATACGGCGAACCCGTCTATAAGGTCATGATGGCTTCGGAACACGGACAGACGCAGTTTGCATTGAGCGGGTATCCCTTCCGCAGCCGCGAGGCATTGATGGCAGAGTTCGGCAAAATGCAGGAGCTGCCGCTTTGGAAGGACAAGCAGTTCGAGGAAGTGAGCCGCGAAGAGTTGGAGACACGAAGCGTAAAGCGCGCGGAAGAGCAGGATGCGAAAACCGAGCGGCTTTCCAAAATACAGGAGGAGAAGTCGGACGTTTTTGCGCCGCCCAGCGAATTTGCGGCACCCATGTCCGAAGAGAAGCCCGCGGCAAAAGCCGTGGATATGTCGGGCAGGGGGATAGACAGCCTTACGCGCATGGAGGACAGGGAACTTGTCGAGCGGGCGAGCAAGACCAGGCAGGGCGCAAAGTTTTCCGCATTGTTCAACGGCATCTCTGTTCTCGGCAGCGAGGAAAAGAACGAGCGCTCGCTTATGGCGCGGCTCGCGGTACATACGACGGATAAGGAAAAACTGCTGCGCGTGTTCCGCGCGTCGGGGCAATACCGCGACGAAAAGCCGAACGCCTATTATGAGAAACTGGCAGCGGAAGAGCTCGGCTTTATTGCAGGGCTTCGCCGCAGGCAAGAGCAGAGACAGACCAAAACGGAGCGCAGGAGCGCAGGCGTCAATGCAAAGAGTTAAGAATAAGGAGGAAAAAAGATGAAAGCAGTCAAGATCAAGCAGGAGCACTACGGCGTCATCAAGGAGATGACGGACAGACAGGCGGGGGAGTTCGTAAAAAAGCTCTGCGCCCGTGTCTATGAAGGGAAACCATTTTTCACGAAGGACGCATATCTGAAGGGTGTGTTCGTCTCGGTGGAACGCGAGCTCGCCGTGTCGCGGCAGAACAGCCTCAACGCAAGAAAGGGCGCGGAGAAGCGCGCGGAAAGACAGCACGGGAAACAGATTGCGGGGCTGGGGTTTGCGCTCGGGAGCGTGTTGGCGGCAGCGCAGAATGCGGAGAAAGAGGGCGCGGATGAGTGAACTTTATTGCGGCGACGCAGCGCAAGTTCTTCAAACCATTCCCCGGCGAAGCGTGCAAATGTGCGTGACAAGCCCGCCCTATTACGGGCTCAGAGACTATGAGAAGGACGGGCAGATCGGCAGAGAAAGCAGCCCCGAAGCGTATATCGCAAACCTTGTCAAAGTCTTTGACGAAGTATACCGCGTCCTCATGGACGACGGTACCCTGTGGCTGAATATCGGCGATACATACGCACATAAACCGTATGCAAACGTCAAGCGAAAAGATCTCATCGGCATTCCGTGGATGCTCGCTTTCGCTCTTCGCGGACGCGGTTGGTATCTGCGGTCGGACATCATCTGGCGCAAGACGAACGCCATGCCGGAGGGCGCGAAAGACAGACCGTCGAGATGCTACGAGCATATCTTTCTGTTTGCAAAATCGCCGCGCTATTACTTTGACTATCATGCGTTGGAACAGCCCATTGCGGCGGAAACCAAAGCGCGATATCAAAGAAACCGCTCGGAAAGGTCGAAGTATTTTACGAGCAGCTATGGGCAGGGGCTGGAAAAGCATCTCGGACAAGTGACGGAAGAACGCAGACAGGTTTGCAGGGGAAAGGACGTGTGGGACATCAGCACGAACGCTTACCGCATGGGGGAACACTTTGCCATGTTTCCCGAACGGCTCATTGAGCCTTGCATCCTCGCAGGGAGCAAGGAAGGCAATACGGTATTAGACCCGTTTTTCGGCAGCGGCACGACGGGCGCGGTTGCAAAGAGGTTTGGAAGAGAGTACATCGGGATAGACCTCAACCCGCGCTATCTTGAAACAGCAAAACTGCGGATCGCGTCGGTCGAAGTAAAACCGTTGCAGGAAAATGCGGCGGAAAAGCTCCAAAAACCGCGGGAAAATGCGGCAGAGGAGAGCCCGAAACGACCGCGGGAGGTGGGATGATTTGACGCAAAAAAACAGGCAGGATAAGGAAAGTGCCACAGGCACTTTCGAAACGCCGAAATCGGCGTTACAAAGCGGGAAACCCGCCTTTGTGTTTTTCGGGGACGGACATGGCTGAAAACAGAATAGAGGATCATCGAAGCAGGCGGTATATTCGCATTACCGATGAGGATAGTTGGCTCATGATCGATGAGATCGCAAGGACAGACTACTATAGTAAGAGCTTCAATAAGATCATCAACGACGCGCTCTTTTATGGCTTGCCGATCTTGTATGATAAAGTGATCGGAGCGGAAAATATCTCGGAACAGGAAAAGCGAGAGTTGACCGGCGGTGAAGAGGTGACGGCGGGGAATTTGCGGTTTTACGCATTGCTTGTAAGACTTCTTCGTGAAGTCATCCTCAATGTGACGATCAATAAATCCTTGCTTTCAACGCTATGCAATGAAAAGGAATGCGAATTGCGCAGAGAGAAAATAACGGCAGAGAAGTTTGCGAGCGGATATTATTCGGATACACCGGACTATCTTGTGAGGTATGAAGCAGAGGAGTTAAAGAAGTTAAGAAAATGAGCAATCAACCCATCGTTTTCAATATCCAATACACCCCTTACAAACTGCCCAAAAACGCAACGGCGGCAGAACGCGAGCAGCACGCATCGGACAGGGCATTCTTCGATATGACGGGAGGGAAGAATATCTTCGACTATATCACGACAGAGGAAAAACGTACAGGCGGTTATTCGATGTTTGATTACTTGCAAAAGAACACGGGCGTATTTAATGAAACGGGGATGCTGTCCGAGCGAGACATTGCAAGTATGAAAGCGCGGCTGAGGGAGAATCGCGGCGTGATCTGGCACGGCTTCGTGTCGTTTGGGGCGGAAGATTCCTATAAGATCGATTCCCCGGAGAAATGTATCCGCATGGTCAAACAGATTTTTCCGACATTTTTCAGGGATATGAAACTTAAACCCCAGAATGTCGATTTGATGTGCGCATTGCATTTGGATAAGCCTCATCATCTGCATTGTCACTTTGTTTTTTGGGAAAAAGAGCCGAAGTTCAAAGACGCAAAGAACGGGCAGCTTGTATATCGGCGGCAAGGAAAGGTGCGGAAAGATGCAATAGATAAAATGTTTGTACGTCTCGGTTTATTTTTCAGCGACGACAAAGATGTGCTGTATAAAAGTCGTGACGAGGCGATTCGTGACTTAAAAGAGTTGCTCGGCGCGAAGGCGTTTGTCCATAAGCCGGAAGACGTGAAGAAAGAGATCCTCTCGCTTGCGCGGGATCTGCCCCAAAGCGGGCGCGTCACTTACGGCAGCAAGGACATGGAGCCGTTCCGTGTGCGCGTGGACAAGGTCGTGCAGATGCTGCTTTTGACGGACAGGCGTGCGCGTATGGCGGACAGGCGGTTTCACCGCGCGCTTGCAGGGCGCGAGAGGGAGATCGCGAACATTTGCGGGCAGCCGTTTGCCTATTCCAATAAAAATATCTCGCCCGAAAAAATGGAGAGCGAACTCCCGAAGTACCACAATGTGATCGACGGGAAAAATATTCGCATCATCGACGAAATCAAAGCGGACTACAAGTGTCGGCAGGGGAATCTCGTCGTGAATCTTGCAAAATCCATCAAGCCCGAATGCTACGAGAATAAACGCAAGAGAAAAGTCAACGATCATGCTTTGAAGAGAACGCTTGCTATTTCTAAGAAAAAGATTGGCGGTTCGTTCAAAGAATTTTTGAATTCGTTCGGGGCAGAGTGCGAGTATATCGAGCACGACTACTGCCGCAGATTGCAGGAGATCGAAGAAGAGATGAAACGCGAACGTGAAAAACAAAGCGCCGCAGAACACGACGGCGAAACGAAGTAAAGAGGAGGTGTAGCGGTGAAATGACTTTAATAAATAATTGCGGCGCAAGCAAAATTACACTTTTGCGCAGCGCAACCCAATTTGCGCATACTTGCGCCTCAGCGGTGGGAATGCCCGCGATTATAAAATTGTGTGCCTTTAAATATCGCGGGCAGGGAGGCAGAGCCTCCAAAAATCACGGAATTTCGCAGGCGCATCAAGCCGAGAAATTCGTGAGGAGGTTGTATGAAATTAAAACGACATAGGAAAACCAAATCGTGGAAGGGTGGGATAGGGGCAGGAGTATTTATTGCCGTCTGTGTGAGCGTGCTCGTGGCGTTCCTGTTCGCATTGGCGGGATGTGATCTTGCGGGGATATTCGGGAACAGTAACTACTGGCTCTCGGTCGGGGTCGCAAACGGGCTGCTGCTCGTCGCGTTCCTTCTCGTCTACCGCATTGACGCGCAGAACGTCGCACTCCATGAGAACGACCTGGAAGATACCGAGTGGCTGACGACGAAGAGGCTTAAAAAACTCAAAGAGTTCACGGTCACGACTTGGGAAAAGATGCCGGAGCACGACGACGAGATCGTCATCGGTGCGGAGAAGAAAGGGAAGGAATTGGAGATCGTCTCCACGAGCGCGCTTCACGCACTTATCGTCGGCACGACCGGTTCGGGAAAAACGACGGGCTTTGTCGATCAGAATATCGCCGTTTTGGGCAGAAGCAAAGGAAAGCCGAGCCTGATCATCGCCGACCCGAAAAAGGAGCTGTACGAAAAGCACGCCAAACAGTTAGAAAGCGGGGGCTATAAAATCTCAACGCTCGATCTTAGAGAGCCGTATTCTTCGGCACGGTGGAATCCCATGCAGGTACTCATCCGCCGTATCCGCCAGGTGAAGGAGTTGCAGAACGACCTGAAACAGGAGGACGGTAAGTACTACGCCTGCGGCGAGGTGTTCCTATCCCACCGTGACGCCCGCACGAGGGTGCAGGAGTTAAAGGACGAGATCTTTGAGAACGCAATGGATTTAGTATATACGCTCTGTCCCGTCCAAAACAAAGACCAGCCCACATGGGAAGAGGGCGCAAGAAACCTCATCTTCGGTTTGGTGCTTGCCTTCTGCGAGGACTGTATCGCCGGCAAGATGGACGAGAAGCAGTTGCAGCTCTTTAACGTGTACCATAATGTGACCAAATATTGCTCTGAGGATACAACGGCGCTTAAAAAATACCTGCTCGAGGGCAGGGATGAGTTTTCAAAGGTGCGGGGGCTTGTCAACACGGTACTCATCACGAGTGACAAGACATTGACCTCGTATTTGTCGGAAGTCAACAGTTATATGCGGCAGCTCGCGGACGACGGCATTCTTTCAATGACCATCGAGAACGACATCGACATCGCGAACATGGACGAAAGCCCGAACGCCTTGTTTGTCATCGTGCCGGACGAAAGGTTCACAAGGCATAGGTTCGTAACGCTGTTTCTCACGCAGACCTATAAGGAGCTGGTCGAAAAGGCGAATGCCAACCTTCGTAAGAAGCAGACGGACACGGCGATCTTAAAACGCCGCGCCTATTACATCCTGGACGAGTTTGCCAATCTCCCCAAGATGGAGAACATCGAAGGCATGGTCACAGTCGGGCGTTCAAGGGGTATTCGGTATCTGTTCGTGTTGCAGAGCTTTTCGCAGTTGAATGCCAAGTACGGGAAAGACGTTGCGGATATTCTGAAGTCCAACTGCAACGTAAAGCTGTTTATTGGCTCGGACGATGCGGAGACGAGGAAAGAGTTTTCCGAACTTTGCGGGCAGAAGAAGGTCAAGAGCTTTTCGGTGAATACAAGCGCGGAAAACCCTGCGTCCTCGAATACGGGCGCGAGCAATCAGCCGCTCATAACGCCGGGGATGCTCGAGCGTTTGAACGGCGACGAAAAGGGCGACGCGATTGTTTCGGTGAGAGGCTATGAGCCGATCTGGACGCGGTTCACATCGTCGTATGAGCTAAAACACATTTATTTTGCGGCGGGTAAGGCGGATATTGGGAAGCGCGAAGCGCGGCTTTTCGATAAGAGCCAATATGTGTTCGATATTTGCGGCGGAAGTCAGGCAGAGGAAGAAGAAAGACAGCTCATCGCGATCGAGCAGCGGGAGCGGGAAGAAACAGAGAGTGCGCCGAACATTGCCGAGCTCGATGCGGCATGGTCAGAGCAGCGCGAAGCGATCCGAAAGAAGGTGAGTTCTGCTGCGGCGGTCCTCGGCGATGAGGATGCTCAGGCATTGGTGGAAGCACAGTTGGAGAATAAGCAGACGCTGATCGCGCTCCTCTTGCAGGAGTACACCGATCTTTCTGTCCGCCAAAAGCTCAACACGCTCTCGGCATATCTGAGCGAAGCGCTCCCCAAACTGCTCGAATTGCAGGAAAAGGCAAGAAATTTATAAAAAGGAGGGATGATTTGAAAAAGTTTTTATTGGCAGGACTGATGGTATGCGGCATGCTCGTGCCCGTGGCACTGATGGGGTGTGCCGCATCGGAAAGCAATGCGGATCCACCCGCGGCATGGGAAGAGACGGAAGGCGTTGTCCGGAGCATGGCGGAAGGGGTATCGTTGCAAGCTGCGGCGCTTGCGAACATATCCTGTGACCATACCTTTGCCGCGGTGCAGACGGTGGAGCCGTCCTGTACGGAGCAGGGTTATACCCTATACGCCTGCTCGCAGTGCGGGCAGAGCTATACGGACGACTTTACCCCCGCGAAGGGGCATACGATGCGAGAGATCGTTGTGGAGCCGACTTGCACGCATCAGGGGTACACGACGCACTTTTGCACCGTCTGCGGCTATGAGTATTCAGACGCTTACAAGGAGGAGCGCGGGCATAAGTATGTTTCGGAAAAGATAGACCCCACCTGCACGCAGGCGGGCTGCACGCTGCATACCTGTTCGGTCTGCGATGAAAGCTATCGGGACGATTACCGCGAAGCGCTCGGGCATGCGTATGCCGAAGAGACGTTTGCTCCGACCTGCACGAGCGAAGGGTACACGAAGCAGACTTGTTCAAGGTGCGGCGACGAGGTGACGATGGAGTATGTGCCCGCACTTGGGCATACCTACACCCAAACGACGATCGCGCCGACGTGTGTGAGCTACGGATATACCGAATACCTCTGTTCCGTCTGCGGGGACCGAACTGTCACGGGTTATACCGAGGCAAAGGGGCATACCTTTCTCGACGTGCTGGTCGAAGCGACGCCCGAGAGCATCGGCTATACGCGGCATATCTGCATCGTCTGCGATTACAGCTATATCTCCGACTATGTAACGAGCGGTGATACGGGCTATATCGAACCGCCCGAACAAGACCATGCGCATGCGTATGCGTTCTATGTGCAGGATGTGCCCGAGGAGAAGTACTTCATTGCGCGCTATGTCTGTGACTGCGGCGCGAGCGCCGTGGGCAATGTGTCGGTCACGGCGACGGATCAAAGCGGCACGGCGGTACAACTTTCTGTCAACGAATACGGGCAGGTGGACTATTCCCGCCTTTCGGGAAGCTATACGGTGCGAATCACGGACGGAGCGGGGGAACTTCTCAAAGAGTTTTTTCTGACGGTGGAAGGGGAACCGCCCGAAGGCTTGCCCGAGGACAAGCCGCAGGAGCTGCCCGAAGAGACGGAACAGGGAAAAGAGGGCGGAAGCACGGGGACGACGGTCCTGTTGCTGTTCATCCTTATATTACTCGCCGCAGGCGGTGCCGCGGCATGGCTTCTTATCAGAAGGAAGAAAAAGAAAGATCAAAAGTAAAGGGAGGATATAAGATATGAATTTTAACTTACTTACGGAAACCGGACTGGACAGTAACCTTGCCGAGATCGTAGCAAAATTGCAGAGCCTGATGGATAGCTTCTGGCTCTATATCGTCATCGCGCTCGCGGCGGTCGTCGTCATCTGGGGCGCGTATATCGGCATCAAGATCGCTATTGCACATAGGAACGAAGAGAAGATCAACGCCAAAGACATGGTGAAGCAGCTCATCATCGGCATCGTCATTATATTCGTTGTCGCAATGGGCGCGCCGCTTCTCATCAACGGCTTGTCCGCTTGGGTCGGCGCGTAAATCGGATATCTTTTGGGCTGATATTTCAGACCCAATGGAAGAGGGTGGGCGGCGAGTTCGCCGCCCAAACTTTTTCTAAATTATGAGGTAACATCAAATGCTGATATTTTTACAGGAGATAGGCTTACAGCTTTTTCTATGGCTGTTGCAGCTTGTGGACGGGCTGATGGACTTATTTTCCGCCATGACGGGCATTGCCACGGTCAACTACCACGGGCAGCAAGTCAATCTCATTGAGTTTATCGTCGGCGACTCCGCCATCGGCACCGTCTTTTGGTGTATCTTTATCACGGCGGTGGGGCTCACCTGTATCTTTGCGATCGCGGGGCTCATCAAGAATATGATCTCCGGTAACCGCGGCGTGGCGACGGTCGTGGGGAAGTTCTTTCTCGCGCTTTTGGGAACGATGGCAATGCTGGCGGTCGTTATCTTGGGTATCCTCATCGCCAACGGCTCGCTGCAGCTTCTGGCGCGCATCTTTCAGGTGGAGAACACGACCAAGCTCTCCAACGCCATTTTCAATGCCTGCGTCGGCGATTGGCTGAACGGGTATTCGGCGGGGGATGTGGACGTGACGTCGCTCACGGTGCGCGAGATCCTGGGCGGTTATGATACGGCATTGTTTGGGATCTGGCCTACGTCCTGGAAGGGGAACGGCATGGTCGATCCGAACACGTTCCTGTATCTTCCTTCGCTTATCGCGGGCATTGCGCTCTGCGTGGCGCTCGTGATCGCCGTGCTCAACCTTGCAAAGAGGGTATACGAGATCGTATTTGCCTACTTCACGATGCCGATCGCCATGTCAGCCTTGCCGCTCGACGATGGGGCGCGGTTCAAAAACTGGCGGGAGCTCTTTGTCTCTAAACTCATCCTTGCCTATGGCGCGGTGTTCGCGGTCAATATCTTTGCGCTCGTTTTGCCGCTTATCAATGCGGTGCATCTGGACGGCGTCAACGGCTTCGGCAACGCCATGTTCACCATCTTCATGATCGTGGGCGGCGCGATGCTCATCCCCGCAGGGCAGACGTTGTTTGCCCGTCTGTTCGGGCAGGGCGACGATATGCGCGCCGGCGGCGGGTGGCTCAGAAGCGCGTTCTACGGCGGACGCATTGCAGGCGCAATGACAGTAGGGCTTGCCGCGAAAGGCATCAAGGCGATCGCTTCCCGCAAAAAGGGCGACAGCGGTAACGGAGACAGCAGCGGCGATTCGGGCGACGGTTCGTCCGGCGGAGATGAGAGCGACAAGTACAGCGACGGCGGCGAAAGCGCGAGCGCGCCGGACGGTGGTACGGAAACAAGTGAAGGAGGGGAAAGCAGTTGAGAATTATCCCTAAAAAAATTAAAGTGAAGAATACGGTATGGAAGTGCTATTCCATGACGGACGTTGTGGTCGCGCTGTTTGTGTTTGCGCTCATCTTCATTGCGGTCACGGCGGGGAATTGGGCGTTTGCGATCATTATGGGACTTATAGCGGTCGTCATGTTCATGCCCACGCCGGACGGCATTTTCTATACCTGCATCTTTGAAAACGTAAAATTCCTGTTCGCCAAAAAGCGATACACGGCGGACGCAAAGAACCCGAAAGAAAACATTGACACGCTTTTGGGGCTGAAAGAGATCAAAACAAACGGCTTGCTCGCATACAACGGCGGAATGTACGGCAGAGTCATCAAGGTGGGGCAAAAGAACTTCGGCATTGAGGACATTGTGCAGCAGAATATCGACATCGGCTACATAGCCAACGCCTTAAAAATTCTCGATGCCAACCAAAGCGCGGACATCATCAAGATCGACCGTCCTGTGAATTTAGACGGTTTCTCGGAAGAGCTGTTCGACCGTCTTTCCGCATTGCGGGAAGAAGAGCCGCAGACGCGGGAGATCCGCCGCGGCATTTTGCAGGAACGCATCGACCGTATCGACAAGCTCAACAACATCCGTAAGCAGTATCTGTCCGACTATTATATTGTAGTGTACGGCAGGAACAAACTTGATTTGGAGAGTACGGCAATCAATATAGCGGATGAGGTAGGCAAGAGCGGACTTTCCGCAAAACTTCTCGGTATGCGCGAGGCGGCTGTATTTTTGAAGTACAGTTTTTCTCGCAACTTTGACGAGCGAGAGGAAAAGGATATTGCGGGCGAAGACTTGCTCGCTTGGGTAAAGCCGAAAGAAGTGGTGTTCCACGGCAACAAATATATCATTGACGGCACGGAAGCGAGCGTGCTTGCCGTCGCGGATTATCCGCTGCGCGTCAAAAACGCATGGGGCGCAAAACTGTTCAATATTCCCAACACGAAGGTCGTGATGCACGTTCGGCCCGTGGACAAGTACAAGGCGATCCGCCGTATCGACAAGTGCATCGGCGAGATGGAAACCAAGCAGATCGTGGCGGAAAAAGCGAGCGAGGCGAACAGCGCGGAAACGCACCAAGAAACGATGAACGCGCTCCTCGATAGTTTGCAGGCGGAGAACGAGAGCCTTTTGGACGTTACGCTGACCGTCACGGCCTATAACTATCTCAAAAACGAGAATTACAAAAAGGCTGTGCGCCGTGCGATGCTCACGGAAAACTTCAAACCGTCCACGCTGTACGGCTTGCAGCTCGAAGGTTTTAAGACTGCGGCGGTATCGCCCGTAAGCACGCTCAAAAATCATGAGCGAGGTATCAACAGTTCAAGCCTCGCGGCGGTGTTCCCGTTTGTTCGGACTTGTGTCCTCGATGATGGCGGTATTCTTCTCGGCGAGAACAAGACGAACGGCTATCCGTTTATCCTCAATTTATGGAAGAGGGGAAACCTGTATCAGAACAGCAATGCCATGATCATCGGCAAGTCGGGTTCGGGTAAATCGTACTTTCTGAAAACGCTCATCGCCAACGAATGGGCGAACGGGACGAGAGTCATCGTATTAGACCCCGAAGCTGAGTATCTGACGCTTACAAGGAATTTGAGCGGGAACATTATCGACGTGGGCAATGCAAAGGAGGGGCGCATCAACCCGTTCCATGTCTACAAGGTACTTACGGAAGACGGTACGCCCGCCGACCCGAAGATTACATTCAATACGCATCTCAAAATGCTTGAATCGTTCTTTAAGATCGTGCTTGCGGATGCGCCCGTGGACGTCATCGAACTCATCAATAATCTTGTCGTGGAAACTTACGAGAGAATGGGCATTACGGAGAATACCGACTGTTCTTCATTTCCTGCGGATTACTTCCCGTTATTTTCCGACCTTTTGGAAACATTACAGAACAAAAGTAAGGAAAGTATGGACGACCTTACCAAGAGAGATATGCGCACGGCAGAGCTGTACTTGCAGAAGTTTGTTTCGGGCAGGTATTCGGACATTTGGAACGCGCCGTCCACGTTAAGGACGGATGCAGACCTTATAGACTTCGATTTTCAGAGCCTGTTTGCGAACAAGAACAATACGGTGGCGAACGCGCAGATGCTGCTCGTTTTCCGATTTATCGAACAGGAAGTCATCAACGCGAGAGAAAGGAACAAAGGTGGGGCGAACCTTCATACGCTCATCATTGCAGACGAAGCACACCTCTACATAGACCCTAAATTCCCCATCGCTTTGGACTTCTTCTATTCGATGTCAAAGCGTATCCGCAAGTATAACGGCTCGTTCATTCCGGCAACGCAGAACATCGCCGATTGGAATGCGAACGAGGAACTGCGGGGCAAGACGAGCGCGATCATCAAGAACAGTCAGTATAGCTTTATCTTCAAACTGTCCGCGCCCGACATGAAGGACGTGCTTGACATCTATAAAGCGGGCGACAGCTTCAACGACGAGGAACAGCGCATGATCATCTCGGCGGTAACGGGGCAAACGTTCTTTGTGGGGAGTACGGAGCTTCGCAACTGCATTCTCGTCAAGGCGGGGGACTATACGCAGTCGCTCTTTGAGGAGAGAAAGGAGGAGGAAACGAATTGAGAGGTAAAATAAAAAGAACAACGTGGCTTGTGAGCTTTGCGGCAATGCTCTGTTTGCTGTTGCCGTTTTGGTTTCCGAGAGGGGAAACAGCATCCGCTGCTACCACCCCGAGTTACACCGTAGCTTTTGACTACACGCATACATATACCTACGGTTCGGGTGCCGGTACGCGCAAGGAGACATCGGGCGACAACAATGTTTATTCTGCCGTTGTGCAGAGTGGTTCGAATACGACGGCGACCATCTCTGTTATTATGTATGGGAGTGGAGCATCGGGGAATGCGTATCTATCCAATGGCGGCACGATCAAGTCGGATACGGTGAATATCCAGATCTCCGGCTATAACGAGCGAAGGATCACGGTGACTGACGCATCGGGAAGAACAGTGGGGAGCGGCAGCTCTTCCGTACATCTGAGTGGTCTCTCCGACGGCAGTTATTCGGTGTCTGTACAGTTTGGCTTTTTTGCCTGGACGATCAATTCGCGTACAGGCGCCAGTGTTACGACGACGGGTTCCTTCAGCTTTACCGTTGCGGCAGAAGAACACGTCCATCAGTACGGTAAGCGCGTTGTGGCTCCCACTTGCACAGCAAGCGGTTATACCCAATATACCTGTAAGACTTGCGGGTATTCTTATACCGGGGATCGTACGTCGGCTTTGGGGCATAATTATACATCCACAACGAGCGGAGCGACTTGCACGTCAGGCGGTACCGTGCGTTATACCTGTACCCGCTGTGGGGACAGCTATACGAAGACGACATCCGCGCTCGGACATGATTATGAGAGCACGCTGACTGCTGCTACTTGTACGGAAGAGGGGTATATCAAATATGTCTGTACCCGCTGCGGGGATAGCTATACCGAAGATATTCCCGCAACAGGGCATAGTTATCAGAGCAAGACGGTCTCTCCGACCTGCACATCGGGCGGTTATACCCGCCATACCTGTACCCGCTGTGGAGACAGCTATACAACTAACCGCACGCAAGCGCTCGGGCATAGCTACACGGTATCGTCCGAGCGCGATCCGACCTGTACGAGCGGGTCGGTGACGGTCTATCGCTGTACGCGCTGCGGCAGCATTTACTCGGACGAGGATTCCGACGCTCTGGGTCACAGCTATGACGCGGATGTCGTCAACCCCACTTGTACGGCTGGCGGCTATACGGTGTTCTCGTGCAGGAGATGCAGCTATGGTTATACAGGCAATGCGACGGCGGCTTTAGGGCATAGCTATAAAGCTGCGACGACGCCCTCTTCCTGTACGATGGAAGGATACACGACTTACAAATGCACCCGCTGTGGCGCAAGTTATACCGACAGTCCCACGCAGGCGACAGGGCATAGCTATGTCGCCGAGATCGTGTCATCCACCTGTACGGAGCGGGGCTATACCGTCTATACTTGCAGCAAGTGCGGCGACAGCTACCGCACCAATGAGACGCAGCCGCTCGGGCATGCCTATGTCATCTCCACGGAAGGGGCGACCTGCACGGAGAGCGGCGTTTCCGTATATACCTGCACCCGCTGCGGGTCGAGCTATGAGGGCGGACTGACGGCACCGCTCGGGCATAACTATGTGGCGGAGCAGAGACCCGCAGGATGTACGGAGGAGGGCGGCACCGTCTATACCTGTACGCGGTGCGGAGACAGCTATAACGGGGAGCCGACGCCGCCTCTCGGCCATGCGTATATCTCTAAAGCCGTCGCTGCGACGTGTGAAGAAGGGGGATATGTCCTCCACACTTGCAGCCGCTGCGGGGACAGTTATCAAGACAACGAGACGCAGTCGCTGGGGCATAATTTCATCACGGAGGAACGCCCGCCTTCCTGCACCGAGGGCAGTCGTACCGTCTATATCTGTCAGGTATGCGGCTTTGAAAAGACGGAAGAGACGGGAACTTACCCGACGGGTCACGACTATACTTCCACCGTACTTCGTGCCGCGACCTGCACGAAGGCCGGGGAGCGGAAGTTCGTCTGCGATGTCTGCGGAGAGGAATATATCGAGACCATCCCGGCGACGGGTCACACTTATGCGATCACCGATTCGACCACGCAGGACGGTGTGACCGTCCGCACCTGTACCTGTTCGGTCTGCGGCGATACTTTCGCGCAGGAGCTCGGCGATCAGTACGAGGAAGTGGCGTCTTACATCGAATATCTGTTCGAGCAATATTGCCCGTATATGATTTGGGTGTTCCTTGCTACGGCGGGCGTGTGGAGCATCGTGATGGGGGTGTGCTTCGCCATTGCCCAAAAACATGAGGAGAAGGAGAAAGCCAAGCGCATGATCTTCAATTACCTCATCGGTCTTGTCGTCATCTTCTGTATCCTTGTCGCCGCCCCGCTCCTCGTTCGCGGCATCGCTGCACTTGTGACGTAAAAATTTTTTGCTCAATTGAAAAGTTAAGCTCTACCAGGTCAAGTAGAAATTAGATTTACAAATA
>ERZ1643249.331-NODE-331-length-57365-cov-63.034148_pt1 | contig 57365 bp, 42 predicted proteins | sample MGYA00579263_ERZ1643249 | MGnify/ENA primary metagenome ERZ1643249 (study PRJEB29033, sample SAMEA4952264) | chicken gut metagenome | biome: Broiler Chicken; feature: Gastrointestinal Tract; material: Caecum | place: Ireland | collected 2018 | study: Broiler...
ATCGCTAAAGCTCTTTGTTACCCGCGGACTATCCGCGGGTTTTAGTCACCAAAAACCCGATCTCCCGCTCCGCGGCAGCCGCCGAAAGCAGCGCGTTGCACCGGGCGATCTTCTCAAGCGCCTCCGGCTTCCGAAGCGCACGAGGGCGAATGAGCGCAAATTTTTCTGCCGTCACATTGACGGGATAGAGCGCCAGAAGATGCAGCTTCGCCGCAGGACAGAGCGCACGGACAGCATCGAGCGCCTCCGCGGCAGCCGCGGTCGTCTCCTCGGGCGAGCTCCCCCGCTGCAGATCGTTGATGCCGACTTGCAGAAAGACTGCCCGCGGCGCATAGGGCGCGCAGGTATAGGAGAGCCGCTCCTTCAGCATTCCCGCCGTATCGCCGCTGTATCCCCGCCCGACGATATCAAACTCGGGCAGAAGATCGGCGAAGGGGAACTCCTCGGTGAGGGAATCGCCGAGAAAGAGGATGCCGCCCCTTCGCGGATAACGGGCAAGCGCCTTGATCCGCGCAAGCTTTTTTTGTTCCAAAAATCTGATGTACGCCCGCACTTGGGCGCGGAAGCCAAAAGGCCGTTTCATTCTGTCTCCTTCCAAATGCCGAGGGCGGAACCCATATGCCCGCCCCTGAGAAGATGTTCCTTGAGCCGCCGCTGCAAGGTCGTCTTTTCGGGATAATCTGCAATGTCCCCGTCCGTGCGGCGGAACACAAAGGCGCGGTACGAAATATCGTCCTCATCCACGCGCACAATGTCAAAAAGCGACTGAAATCGCACGATATTGCTCTCCTCTCCCAACAGCTCTTTGAGGGCGGGGTGCAGCAGCCACGACCCGCACACAACGGGCGCCCGCGCATAGGCGGGGAAATACGCCGCAAAGAATGTCCGCGCCGCCTCATGCGAGGAGCGGCACGCTTTCAGATCAAGGCTCGCATCGGAAGGGATATGCAGCGACAGCGCGCGCTTTTCCCCCGAAAGAAGCTCATATTCGAGCGCGCCGATGCGGAACAGCCGCAAGCAAGTCGCCCGCCATGCCCACCAGCCGCGGTCGAAGGCCCATTCGCCCGTGAGCGCGCGGTGCTCCTTCACAAAGCGCACAAAACAGCCCATCGTATCTACATAGACCTTTTCGGGGATGCCGAGGCGCACATACTCCCCATGCGCACTTGCGGCGGCAAGGAGCAGGCAGGCGAGCACGTCCCACTTCTCCCCCCGCAGCCGCTCTTCCAATTCGCGTTCGGCGCGTTCGGCATGCAGGGGGTCCGTGAGAGCGGCAACAAGCGGCTCCGCCCCTTCCAAACCGCGCTCCATAAACGCGAGAACGCCCTCCGCCGCCTCTTCGGGCAGTCCGATGCGGCGTAACAACTCAACAAGCGTCATCCTTCAAACGCTCCGTTGAGGGCGTTCAAAAGCCCTTCGTACTGTTCCTTCGTCATATTGAGGGCAAGCCGCACCGTGCGCAGCGGCGCCTGTAAGTAGGCGGCACGCATCATCTCGCGGTCGGTATCGCCCATCTTGTCGTCCGAGCTCCCCGGGCGGAACTTCTTCAGAAGCCCCTGCATGACGGCGCGCGTCGCGGGGTGGGCAAAGAGCTGCTCCACCGTCGTATCATCGTCCACGCGGAATGCAGCCGCCCTTCCGTGCACCATGACTTCCGCAAAAAGGCGAAGATCGCGCGACGAAGCGCCGGCTTCAACCACAAATTTTCCGTTCGGCACGCGCCAGCCGTGCGTTTTTTCGTCAAAGAAGGCGAACGCGCGCCCGCCGAGTTCAAACGTGACAGTTTTGCTTTCCCCGGGCTCAAGGGCGACCTTTTCAAAGCCCTTTAATTCATGCACGGGACGCACGGCTTCGCCGCTTTGGTCGGAGACATACAGCTCAACCACTTCCTTGCCCGCTCTCGTCCCCGTGTTGGTGATGGTGAGCGTCACTTTAAGGCGCTCCCCTTCATGCCATTCCCCGGAAGAAAGTTTGAGGTCGGAGTATTCAAACGTCGTATAGGAGAGCCCGTGCCCGAAGGGGAAGAGCACTTCCTCCTTTTTGCTGTCATAATATCGGTAACCGACGAAGATATCCTCGGCATACTTTACGCGCTCCCTGTCGCCCGGGAAGTTGAGGTAGGAGGGCGTATCCTCGAGGCGAAGCGGGAAGCTTTCTGCAAGCTTGCCCGAAGGGTTGACTTCACCCGTCAGAAGGCGGATGCAGGCTTCGCCCGAACCCTCGCCCGCAAGGTACATCTCGAGCACGGCATTCACCTTCCCGATCCACGGCATCCCGACGGGAGAGCCGTTGTGGAGCACCACGACGACCTTTTGCCCCGCCTCGCACAGCGCGTCGATGAGCCGGTCTTCCGCCTCGGGCAGCCGCATATTCGTGCGGTCGTACCCTTCCGACTCATAGCGGTCGGGAAGCCCCGCAAAGACGACGACGGTCTTTGCGCTTTCCGCGGCGGCAAGCGCTTCTTTGAGTTCTTCTTCCGTTCCCTCGCCGTCCGTGCCGAACCCGCGCACATAGCGCACGCCTTGCGCAAACGCAAGGGCGCCGTCCGCCCGCCAGGCGTTGATATGCGAACTCCCGCCGCCCTGGAAGCGCGGCTTTTTTGCAAATTCGCCCACAAAGAGCACGTCTTCCCCGAGCGCAAGCGGCAGCGCGCCCTTATTCTTCAGGAGCACGGCGCTCTCCGTTGCAATGGAGACCGCCTTTTCATGGTCTTTTTCGCGGTCGAAGGGCGCCGTCCGCTCTTTATGAAGCGGCAAAATGACGCGCAGCATGCGCTCCACCGCCTCATCGAGCACCTCTTCGGGAAGTTCGCCGCTTCTCACCGCCGCGACGATCTTCTTGTCGTTCTCCTCGTCGCCGCCCGGCATTTCGAGGTCGAGCCCCGCCTTCAAGCCCTTCACGCGGTCGGAGACGGCGTACCAATCGCTCACGACAAAGCCGCCGAACCCCCACTCTTTGCGGAGGACGTCCGTTAAAAGCCACTCGTTTTCCGAAGCATACACCCCGTTGAGCTTGTTGTAAGAACACATCACGGTCGCGGGCTTTGCGTCTTTGACCACCTTCTCAAACGCAGGGAAATAGATCTCCCGCAGCGCTCGCTCGCTCACTTCGGAGGAGACGGACATCCTGCGCGTCTCCTGGTTGTTGGCGGCAAAGTGCTTGACGCTCACCCCCGCTCCCTCGCCCTGCACGCCCTGCACGAAGGCGCAGGCGAGCTCGCCCGCAAGAAAAGGGTCTTCGGAGAAATACTCAAAATTGCGCCCGCATAAGGGCGAACGCTTGATGTTGACGGCAGGCCCCAACAGCACGGCAACGCCCTCCGCGCGGCACTCTTTCCCGAGCGCGCTCCCCATCTCATGAAGAAGCGCACGGTCGAAGGAGCACGCCGTCGCGCAGGCGGCGGGGAAACACACCGCCTTGATGCTGTCGTGGATGCCGAGGTGATCCGCCCCTTCCTCCTGCTTTCTTAAGCCGTGAGGGCCGTCGCTCACCATAACGGCGGGAACAAAGAGCCGCTCCACCGCCTTCGTGTGCCAGAAATCGCTCCCCGAGCACAGCCCCGCCTTCTCTTCCAGGGTCATCTTTTTGATCAAAACTTTGATGTCGTCCATACATTTTCCTCCTTTTTGCCCCATTATATCGCCCCTTCCCCCGCTTTTCTATTACAATTCGGCACAAAAATAGTAATTTTTCCACCAAAAAGCCCGCCATCCGACGGAAATCATTCTCATTTCGCAAATTTTGCATTTGACAAAAAATGCGAAATGAGTTATACTGTTGCCGAGGTGAAACCATGAAACTGATCGAAAGGACATCCTATCTTAAACAGCTTCAAAACGTTATCGGAACGCCCGACATCAAAGTCATCACAGGCGTGCGGCGCTCGGGAAAATCAAAGCTGATGGACGCTTTTATTTCTCTTTTAGAAAAAGACGGAGCGCCCAAGAACATCGTCCGTATCAAGCTCAATCTCAAACAGTTTGAGGCTCTGAAAGCGGGGGACGCGCTCTACCGCTATATCGACGAACGCTACCGGGAAGGCGTTACAAATTACCTCTTCATCGATGAAGTGCAGCTTTGCGACGGGTTTGAGACCGTCATCAACAGCCTGTACGAGGAAGAACGCTTCGATATCTATCTGACCGGCTCCAATGCCTTTCTCCTTTCCAGCGACCTCGCCACCCTGTTCGGCGGCCGCGTCTTTGAGATCGCATTGTTCCCCTTCTCCTTCCGCGAATATCTCCTGTATTATCCCGAGAGCGATATCCAGGCGGCGTTCGACCGCTATGTGATCGAAGGCGGAATGTCGGGCTCGTATCTCTACAAAGATCAAAGAGACGCAAGGAAATACCTTGCGGGCATCGTCCGCACGACCATCACGAAGGACATCGTCACCAAGTTCAGAATCGAAAACGAAGATCTGCTGAACATGATCGCCGATTTTTTGATGGACAATATCGGCAGCAAGACGTCTATCCGCAAGATCGCAAACACGCTCACCTCCAACACCTATAAGACGAACGATAAGACGTGCGGCGCTTATGTAGAATATCTCTGCCGCAGCTTTCTGTTCTACCCCTTCAAGCGGTACGACGTCAAGGGCAAGCGCTATCTGGAATCGGATAAAAAGTATTACCTTGCGGACCTCTCTTTCCGCTACGCCACGATCGGCACGAAAAACGCCGATTACGGGCATCTCTATGAAAATCTCGTCGCCATCGAACTGCTGCGCCGCGGATACGAAGTCTACGTCGGGCAGCTCGGCGAAAAAGAAGTCGATTTCGTCGCTGTCAAAGAGGGCGTAAAGACCTATATCCAGGTATGTGACGATATTTCCCGCCCCGAAACGCTGCAGCGGGAAGTTTCTCCCTTGCTCTCCATCAAGGACGCCTATCCGAAAATGATCGTCGCCCGCACGAAGCACCCGGAAAGCCAGGTGGAGGGCATCCGCATCGTCGACATCGCCGAATGGCTCTTTGCTTCGCAAAATTAGAAAAATATAAAATTTGCGAAATGAAGGTTTCCGCCGCATAAAATTAGAAAAGCCTGATGCTCGAAGCCATCAGGCTATTTTGTTTTCGGATGTCCGTTTCCGCTCCTTCTCGCCCGCTCAGCCGCGCGGCACGCGGTGCTTTTTCAGATACTCCCCGGGCGTTTCGCCGACGACCTCGCTGAACACCTTGATGAAATAACTCTGCGGTCTGAAGCCTAAGCTGTTGCTCACGTCGATGATGGTGCGTCCCGAATTGGCGAGCAGGTCCTTCGCCTCCTGGATGCGCTCGCGCTGCACATAGGAAGAAAAGCGCTCCCCCGTCACCGAAACGAAGAGACGGGAAAAGTACTTCGGGTCGAGCCCCACCTCCTGCGCCACGTCTTCCAGCGCGATGCGCCCGTGCAGATGCGAACGGATATATTGGATGCCGCGGCGGATATAGGGGGAAGAGACCTTCCTTCTCTGCAGTTCCTGCGCCTCCTTCACCTTGCGCGCGAAGTGCACGAGCACTTCGGAAAGGATACCCGAAAGCTCCGCCCTGCTCGAAACGCGGCCCAGCCGCTGCAAATAAAGATCGCTCAGGCTGAACGCGGCGACGTAATCGAGCCCGCCCGCAATGGCGGCGCGCGTCGCAAGCGTGACGAGCGCCACGCACTCGAAGAGCTCCTGCGAACGGTTGCCCTCGGCGTTGAGATCCTTGACGCGCGGCATCCTGAAATTTTTCAGCGCGTCCACGTCGCCGTTCGTCACATGCGCAAGCACCCGCCGTTCCACCTCGGGGGCATAGGCGGTCTCCCGCTCCTCTTCGCGGATGTCGAAGAGCGCCTCGGTGAGCTGCATATCGAGCGAATCTGCAAGCCGCCAGGTGCGTATCTCCCCTTCGAGCGCCGCGGGATCGAAGCTCTCCCCGCGCACGACTTCGGAAAGCACGCTCACGAAGCGGCAGAACTCCGCCGCCGAAACGGCAGGCATCATCAGAAGCGCCGCCTTGACGTTGGCAGGCGCAAAGAGGATGCCCGCGCTCCCCCGCTTGCCGCCGATGAGGGGGTGCAGTTCATAGGAAGGCCCCGCGATATACACCCCCTCTTCCGCCGAAAAGCAGGCGTAAAGTTCTCCCGAGCTCAGCTTCCTCACCTGCACCCCTTCCGTGCAGCCCGAGGCGACTTCCGCAAGAAAGCGCGCCCGCACGTTTTCATCCGCAAGATATTCCTCCTTGACGCCGCAGGCAAGCAGCCCCTTTTCCCCCATGACCCACACGGGAATGCCGCTCTTTTCGGCAAGATAGCGCAGCGTCAACTCAAACTTCATCATCCGCGTTTCTCCATCACACTTTTTGTGATATTATACCGCAAAATCGAAAAAAGTTCAAGCCTTTTTACCATTTTGGTAGAGATACTGACATACAACCCGCCCCGCTTGAGTTACAATACAGAAAAAAACGCAAAGAGGCGACCTATGAAGCAATTTACTTTCGATCTCACAGAAAAGACCGCTCCCTACCGCAAGCATTGGGAAATGAGCGTGGGCAGCTGCCACGCGGCGCTCGCCCTCCGCGAGGACTACCGCCGCCAGCTGAAGGAAGCGCACCGCCGCCTCGGCTTTCAATATCTTCGCTTCCACGGGCTGTTCTGCGACGACATGAGCGTTCTTTCCCGCTCCCTCTTTTCTTCGGAATATCTCCTCTCCTTCGTCAATATCGATAAGATCTACGATTTCCTGCTCTCCATCGGCATGAAGCCCTTCGTGGAGCTCGGGTTCATGCCTGAATGCTTAAAGAGCGGGAACGAGACCATCTTCCACTATAAAGCCAACATCACGCCGCCCAACGATCCCGGCCGCTGGGTGTGGTTCATCAAGGAGTTCGTCACCCACCTCATCGAACGCTACGGCCGCGACGAAGTGCGCACCTGGTACTTCGAGGTGTGGAACGAACCCAACCTCGACGGCGAAAACGGGCTCGCGGGCGGCCGCTTCTGGAGCGGCAATATGCAGGACTACTACGAACTCTACCGCATCACCGCAAAGGCAGTGAAAGAGGTCGATCCCCTTCTCCGCGTGGGCGGCCCCGCAACTTCCAACAACGCGCATATCCCCGATATGATCGCCTTCTGCAAGAAGAACGGTCTCCCGCTCGACTTTGTCAGCACCCATCACTACCCCACCGACATCGTGCTCGGCTACGGCGTCGAAGACAGCAAAAACTTCGTCAAGGAGTTCAACAGCACCGATAAGAGCGACCTCGACAAGATCCATAAGCTCTTAAAGCACTACATGACCTTCCAGGCGGACATCTGGGAGAAAGTGGACCGCGGCGTCCTCACCCAAATGGCAAAGCGCGCCCGCAGCGAAGCGGGGGATCTGCCCCTCTTCTACACCGAATGGAGCAGCCTCGCGGGCCTTGCAACGGACGGACCGTTCGGCGCTTCCTTCGTCGCCAAGACGGTGCTCGACAACATCGGCATCATCGACGGCTGTTCCTATTGGACGTTCTCCGATATCGTCGAAGAAAAGAGCATGGCAAGCATGGAATTTCACGGCGGCTTCGGGCTTACAACGCTGCACGGCATCCCCAAAGCCCCCTTCCGCGCCTTCGAGCTTTTACACCGCCTGCCCGAGGTCCGCTATGAAAAAACGCTTTCGGACGGCACCGTCGATCTCTATCTCTTCCCCGACGAAAGGGACAAGACGCTCAAACTTGTCGCCGTCAACCACAACTCGCTCATGCACGACATCAAAGAGGAAACCATCTCCTTGACATTGCAGACGGGAAATGCTACTCTCTTGGAGAAGGCAGACCTTCAGCGCGTGGACGAAACGCACGCCAACGCCCTTGCGGCATGGCTCGAAATGGGCTCCCCCACCTATCTTTCCGAGGCGCAGCTTGCTTCGCTTCATGCGGCGTCCTGCCTCACACGGGAACAGCTTCCCCTCACCCTCGAAGGCAGTTCCGCAGCCCTCACCCTCACCCTTCCCCCGCAGGGAATGGCGCTCATCACCCTTTACTTCGCATCATGAACATCATCCTCACCGACGAATACTTCAAAGCGCGCGGCAGCGTCCGCGCCAAGCCCCCCGTGCCCGTGAAGGAGCTCTTTTCGGCACGCAACGACAGCGTCTGTTTCCAGCTGCTCATAGACTCGGGCACCCGCTGCATCCTGAATGCGGGCACATCCCCCGCGCTCACCTATGAAGCAGGGCTTTCTCGCCTGCGCGTCGCCGTCGACTCCCCCTTCCCCTGCACCGTGCGCACGGAAGGGTACCTCAAAGACGAAAACGGCGTCCCCTGCGCAGAGATCCTCTGGGAGAGCCCGCAAACCTACGAAGGCGGCCTCTTTGCCCCCGCGCACATCCTCATCGATGTGCCCGCCGACGCAAAGCCCGGGCAATACGCCGTCACCGTGCGCTTCTTCGAGGCGAAGGGCGCCCGCGGGGAGCGCAAAATCTTCGAAGAGACGCTCCCCTTCACCGTCTTTCCCTATGTCCTTCCCTCCCCGCAGCAGTGGCGCTGCCATCTCGATCTCTGGCAGCACAACAGCAACATCGCGCGCACCTTCGGCGTGGAGCCGTGGAGCGACGAGCACTTCGTGGAGATGGAGAAGGTCATCGCGACGCTCTCCGACCTTGGTCAGAAGTCCGTCACCGTCGTCGCGGGCGACTGCCCGTGGCGGGGCTGGGGGTGCTATCTTCTCAAAGATCACCCCGCCACCCTCTTCGAATATTCCATGATCTTCGTCCGCAGAGAAAAGGACGGCAGCTTTTCCTACGATTTTTCCGCGCTCAGGCGGTATATCGAGCTGTGCTTTTCCTACGGCATCCGCGGAGATATCACCGTGTACGGGCTCATGGGCATCTGGTCGCACATGCCCCTCTTCCCGGGGTCTGCGCCCGAAGACTACCCCGAACAGGTGCTCATCCGCTATCTCGACGAGGCGGACGGCTGCTATCATTATCTTGAAAAGACGGAGGACATCCTCTCCTACATCCGCGCGCTGTTTGCCCTCTTCCGCGAGATGGGCGTCTTCCATCTCGTGCGCATCGGCGCGGACGAGCCCTCCGACCTCAACGCGTACAACAAAAACGTTGCGCTCCTGCGCTCCGTCGCGCCCGACATCAAGTTCAAGATGGCGCTCGACAAGACGTCCGCCATCCAAACGTTCTCGCCCGACACGGACGACATCGCCGCCTCCTTCCCCTGCAGCTGCGAAAACCGCGCGCTCCTGCACAAGGTAAGAGAGGAAAACGAGAAGCGGCGCATCCTCTTCTACGTCTGCAATATCCCCAAGAACGAGCCCAACACGGTGCTTAGAAGCGAACTTTACGAGTGCACGGCGCTCGCCGCGATCGGGTATCTCTTCGGCTTCGACGGATTTTTGCGCTGGGCGTACACCTGCTGGACGGAACGCCCCCTCGAAGATATCCGCTACAACAACACGGCGCTCCCCGCAGGCGATGTCAACTTCGTCTACCCCGCAAAGAACGGCGGCGTGCTCTATTCCGTCCGCTACTTTGCCTTAAAGCGCATGCTGCAGCTCATGGAAGCCATGCAGCTTCTAAGTGACCGCGGCCGCAGGCAGGACGTCGAAGCGGCGCTCCCCCTCATCCTCAAAAATACCGACGTCTCTTCCTGGATGCAGGACGACTTTTTCACGAAAGAGGGCATCCTCTCGCACGATCCCGCCGACTACACGGCATTCCGCAAAACGCTCCTTCAGCTTCTTTCGGAGGAGGCGGACTGATGGCGCCCCTGCTCATCGCGCTCATCGTGCTTTGCTGCCTTTTGGCTGCGGGGGCGGTGTATCTGCTCCTTGCGCTTGAAGTGCTCCCCCGTTTTGCCGCAAAAAAGCTGAGGAGCGGCCCCGTCGACGAGACCGCCCTCTCCTTCCCCGAAGACTACGACGAGCTCCGCGCCCGCGTCAGCGTGCAGAAAGACCTCGTCTACCCTTCCAAATATCCCGCAAACAAATTCAATCTCTATCTTCCGAAGGACGCCGACAAAGCGCAGCCCCTTCCCCTTGTCGTGTGGATCCACGGCGGCGGCTTTATCGCAGGCGAAAAGGAAGGCACCGAGAACGTGATGACCTGCCTTGCGGCGGCGGGCTATGCGGCTGTGAGCCTCGACTACCCCGTCGCTCCCGAACACCGCTATCCTGCGGCAATCAAAGCGATCGACGCCTTTTTCACCTTCCTTCCAAAGCTTTGTGAGCGCTGCCCCGTCGATCGGGACCGCATCGTCCTTGGCGGAGATTCGGCAGGCGCCCAGCTCGCCGCACAATTTGCCGCAAAGGAGACGAATGCGGAGCTTCGCGCCCGAATGTGCCTTCCGCGCCGCCTTTTATCCCCGCTCAAAGGCGTTGCCCTCGTTTCGGGCCCCTTCGACCTTCCCGGCCTCCGCCGCTATGCGAAGGCGCACGATAAAAAGTTCCTGTTTCTCGTCGATCTCTGGGGCAAGGCGTATTTCGGCAAGCTCTTCTGGCACAGGAGCCGCGCGGCGAACGAGACGCTCATCGCGCCGCACGTCACAAAAGACTTCCCGCCCGCCTTCCTCACCGACGGCAACGAGGGCAGCTTCGAAGTGCAGAACCGCGCCTTAGGCGAAGCGCTGCGCCGTAAAAACATCCCCGTCCGAGAGCTCTACTTCGAAAGGGAGAGCGGCGCCGTTCCCCACGACTACCTCTTCCGCCTCGCGGAAGCGCCCGCAAAACAAGGGCTTTCCGCCCTTCTCAGCTTCCTTCACGAGGCATTTTCCTCTTAGCCTATTCTTCATTCCCCCCCCCTATCAAGGAGCCCCGCATCGCCGAGGCTCCGTTTTTTGCACTTTATGCAATTTTTTCACTTTTTTACAAAAGCCCCCGCGGGGATGCGGGGTTTTCAATGTTTTTTATCCAATATTCATCTCTTCCAGCAGCCTGCGGGCGATGATCATAGAACCCGTGTCGCCGGGGTGAACGCGGTCCCAAGAAATTGAAATGCCGGAGCGGTGCTGTAAGAATTTATCGAACGCCGCCTGCATGTCCACAAATCTGAGCCCGCGGCGATCGGCGACCTTCTTCATCACGGCGGCGTATCGCTCCGTCATCTGCCGCATCGCGTCCGTCCTGTTCCCCTCCATGAAGAAGGGCGAAACGAACACAAACTCGCGCACCTCTTTGGACCTTTCCGCCATTGTTTCGAGGTTGCGCTCATATTCTTCCAAAGAGACGTAGTACCCCTCTTTTTCAAACGTATCGAAATGCCGCCACACGTCGTTGATGCCGATCATGCAGAAGACAACGTCGGGCTTCTTCGCGAGAACGTCCTGCTCCCAGCGGGCAAGAAGATCGCGCGACGTTTTGCCGCTCACCCCCGCATTGACGAGATGATACTTGTTTTCGGGACGGAATGCGCGAAGAAAATGAAAAATGAGCCTGACGTATCCGTTCCCGAGTTCCATGAACGTCGCCTTCTTATCCGCGTCCGTCGTGGAGTCTCCCGCAAATAAAATGGTATCTTTGTTGGCGATCATGTCCTTTTTCTGCCTGAAATTTATTTTTTTATTGAAGCTGCGAGCGCTAAGGCTTCGCGGGATTTTTGCGAAATTTCCTCTCTTGAGCCGCGGGTCATCCAGGTGCCGCCGCAGGCGAAGATCTTGGGGTATGCAAGATAATCTGTTAAATTTTCTTGATCAACGCCGCCCGTCGGCATAAAGCGGACCTGCGGGAACGCCGCCGAGAGCGACTTGATGCCCGCAATGCCGCCGAAGTTGCAGGCGGGGAAAAATTTGATGCGGTCGATGCCGAGCGCCAATGCCCGCATGATGCCCGTGGGCGTCACGGTGCCCGGAAGATAAGGCACATCCGCCTGCGCCGAAAGCAGCGCCACGTCCTCGGAAAGCCCGGGAGAGACGATGAACTGCGCCCCTGCCCCGAGCGCCCTGCGGCACTGCCCGCCGTCGATGACCGTCCCCGCCCCCACGAGCATCTTAGGATAGGTCTTTCTCGCATAGCGGATCGCCTCTTCGGCGCACTCCGTCCGAAAGCAAACTTCGGCGGCGAGGAGGCCGCCGTCCGAAAGACCGCCGAAGATGCGTTCACAATCTTCCATTCGTTCTATTGTAACGACGGGGATGATCTTCCTGCCGTTGAATAATGTTTCGATATTCATGCTCTCACCTCGATCTCAAGTGTTTCGTAAAGCCCTTCGCCCTCCACGGTGAGGACGGCTTTGCCGGGCTTGGTCCCTGCGCGGAGAACCGCCAAAGCCCTTCCGCCGAACGTTTCGTAAATTCCTTCCAAAAAGCCGTGTTCCGACTTATAGGCAGCGCTTCCGAAGCCCGCGAGCGACGCAGCGCCCTCCGCTTTTGCCTTCAAAAGCCGCTCTGCTGCTTTCAAATTGCCCGCTTCGTCGGTTATGGAAACATAGACAAAGCACATCTCCTGCCCGTCCGCACGCAGCGTCTTCCTGTCCGGCGAAAGCGTGAGTTTTGTCCCCTTTCCCGCCGTTTTCAGGCTCGTTTCATAGAGAAGATCGCCCTGTTCGTCCAGCCCGCGGCCGATGACTTCCCCGGGCTCATAGGTACAGAAGAAGCGCGTTCTGAAGTCTTGCGTCTTCTGCACGCCGAGGCTCCTGCCGTTTATGAGAACTTCGGCAAAAGGTGCGTCGGTGACGGCGTCGATGTACGTCCTGTTCCCTTCGCAGCCCTCGAACGTCCAATTCATAACGGCGTCCGTCTCGCGGTCGCCCGAAAATTTCGCCTCGGCGCCCCCGTGCACGGGCGGCTGCGCGGCGAGACAAATGCCCTTTTCAAGCCCCCACACCATGCGGTAGCGGTGAGCGGTGATGTTTTCGTCGCCGATGAGATCGAGCTTGCCGCACCAATTGGTCACCCACGGGAAGTCTTTTTCCACAGGCTCGTCGCCGTAGCGAAGATCGGCGCAGTTGCACTCGCCCAGATGATCCTGAAGCGTCCAGACGAAATCCCCGATGACATAGGGGTACTTCTTCATCTTTTCAAAGTGATAGGAAAGCTTATTCCCCTCCGTCTCGGTGCCGACGATGACGCGCTCGGGATGGAGCTTGTGCAGATCTTCATAGTACTCGCCGTAGTAGTTGTAACCCGCCAGATCGAGAAGATCGTAGAGCTCTTTCGTGGCGCGCTCGTCCTGCTCCTTCCGCTCTTCGTCGTAGGTGAAGACGCTCAGAACATTCTTTAATCCCCGCGTCCACACCGCGACATAATGCTGAAAATCTTCCTTCTGATGAACCGGGTCTTTCAGCCATTCGTCTTCGTCAACTTCGTGATATGGCATATTGAAAAGAAAATCTTTTGCAAGGCGCATGCTCGGGCACATGAGCACGGGACGGGTGCCGTCTTCCTCTTTAAGGATCCCGATCATTTGCCTGCCGAAGCGGATGGCTTTTTTAGAGCCGATCTCGGGGATCTCGTTGCCGATGGAATACAGGACGACGCAGGGATGATTGTAGTCTTTTGCCGCCATTTCGCGCAAAATAAGCGGAAATTCCTCGTAAAACGCCGAAGAAAAGTCGTTTCGCGTCTTCATGCGGTACCACATATCGAAGGCTTCATCCATGACGAAAAGACCCGCTTCGTCGCACGCTTCCAGGAGCGCGGGCGACATGGGATGATGCGCCGAGCGAATGGCGTTGAAGCCCGCTTGCTTTATCTTTTGAGCACGGCGGAGCTCCGTCTGCCGCGTCGTGACACAGCCCAGAACGCCGTTGTCGCAGTGGATGCAGCCGCCGCGGAGGAGCGTTCTTTTGCCGTTGACAAGGAAGCCTTCCTCCGCGCTCCAGGATAATGTGCGGATGCCGAACTTCACTTCCGCCTCGTCGCACTTTACGCCGCCCGAATAGAGCTCTGCTTTGAGCGTATAGAGGTGCGGCGCTTCGTCGCTCCACAGCTGTGCCTGAGGAATTTCGATGCGGGCGGAGCTGCCCTTGCCGTGAGCAACGGGGGCCGCACCGTCAAGGACGGTATAGCTCAGCTCCCCTTCCGCCTTGCAGTTTGCTTCAATGACGGCGGGTGCATGGGAGAGCGTTTTCACTTTCAGCGCGTGCGGCGGGATGTGCTCTTTTTCGCCGACGTAAAGCCACACGTCGCGGTAGATGCCGCTGCCCTGATACCAGCGCGAATGGTCGTTATAGGGGGTATCGACAGTCACTCTGACCTCGTTTTCGCCCGCATGAAGAAGATGATCGATGCGCTCCGAGACGCCGATATAGCCGTTGGTGAGCGAGCTTATCCTGCTGCCGTTGACAAAAACTTCGCTGCGGCAGTAGATGCCCTCGAATTCAAGATAAACGGCCTTTTCCGCCCACTCACGGGGCAGCGTGAAGCTCTTGCGGTATTCGTACTTTCCGCCGTGATAGAAGGCGCAAAGGTACCCGATGCGGATCGCGGGATCGCGCAGCTCCGAGATGGTGGCGTCGTGCGGCAGATCGACGCGCTCCGTTTTTCCGCTTGCAAGGCGGGTGAAGTGCCAATCGTTGTTGAAAGAAATGCGTTTCATGGCGAAAGGATCAGATCTCCTCTTTTCAAATTATATCGTTAAATAAGATGAACTTCGGCGAAATTTTGAGTAGGTTTTCACCAAACTGCCACACGATTTGGGGGTATTTTGCCCCGATTTTTGACACATTTTAAGGCTTTTTCACACGATTGAGGGCGCGGACGATGTGGATCTGCTCGCGTTCGGAGAGAAGATCGCCCGCCATGTTGAAGATCCGCTCGACGGAGTGATCCGTCATGCCTTCGATGAGCTCCTCGCTCAGCTCGCGGACGGGCGCACCCTTTGCACGCCGTTTTTCGATGACATAGGAAAGCAGCTGTTCGATAAACGCTCTGCCTTCGGGGACGGCGAGGATATCGCCGACGCGGTCGGTGACGACGAAGCCCTCTTCCGAGCAGCCGTCGAGCCAATTGACCGCCCCTTGCTTCACCTTGCAGCGGTAACCTTCATACGGTTTTTCGACGTGCTCGATCGCGACCGTATCGGAGCAGCCTTCCGCGCGCGCTTCGATCAGATGCCTGCCCGAAATGGGCACTTCGAAGGAGAAGAGATATCTCCCCTCCTGCTCTGCGAACAATTTTTGGTCGACATAGAGCGCGACTTTGGGAAGGTTGGTGTAGACGCGGATGCTCGTCGTCGCTTCGTGGCGATAAACGTAGCGGCTGCCGGCAAGGTGGACAAAGGGCTGCCTGCTCCAGCGCGCCTTGTAGACGTAGAAGGCGTCCTTTTTTATCTTGCGGTCGTAAGTTACAAGCCCCTTGTGGTTCTTGCCCGGATCGCCCGCCTCCTCGCGCGCGTCGGCGGCGAAGTCGAACATGTTCCAGACGTAAGTGCACCAAAGGTATGGCATCTTCTCGATCTGTTCCAAAAGTTTCTCGTGATAATATTCCTGATAGCTCTCCGAATAATCGCCGACGGCGGGCTTAGGCGACTGATAGGCGACGAGGGCGTCTGCGCCGTACTCCGAAAGGCCGACGGGAAGGCGGGGATGAGCGGCGTGGAATGCGTCAAGCCAGGGCTTGTACTGAGAGACGTTACCCTCGTACCAGCCGAAGTAGAGGTTCCATGCGCAGATATCCGCCGTCTCGACGAAGGGAGAATCGGGCGGGAGCATACTGATGTGCGCCATCGTCGAAGGGCGATAAGGATCGAGCTCTTCTTTGATCGCCTTTAAGGCGGCGTGCGTTTGAATGATGCCGTCGGTGACGCCTTTTAGCGTGATCTCGTTGGAGAGGCCCCAGCAGACGATGCAGGTGTGGTTATAATTCTGCGTGATGAGCTCGCGGAACTGCGAGAGGATGTTCTCGTGCCCTTCTTTAAGCTCCATCGTGATATAGGGAACTTCCGCCCAGACGATGATGCCCGCCTCGTCGCAGAGGGAATAGAAGTAGTCGTCGTGCTGATAGTGGGCAAGGCGCACGGAGTTGGCGCCCAGCTCGCGGATGAGGGCAAGGTCCTCTTCGTGCTCCCTGCGCGTGATGGCGTAGCCCATGTTCTCACGGTCCTGATGGCGGGAGACGCCGCGCAAGGGATAGCTCTTTCCGTTGAGGAAAAAGCCCCGTTCGGGATCGACAGAAAAGGTGCGGAGGCCGAAGCGCGCCGAAAAGGTATCGAGCGGTTTGCCTTCTGGAGAGAGAAGGACGGCTTCGAGGGTATAGAGATGGGGATCGTCGACGCCCTGCCAGAGAATGGGATCGGGGATGGCGATGTTGACCGTCTGCGCGGCGGGCGCTTGGGCGGACGCGACGGGCGTTTGGGCAGATGAGTTCGCGGATGCGGCGGGCGCTTGGGTTTGATTTGCGGCGGGCGATCTGCCGTCGAAGATGCGCCAGAAGATCTCGGTGTGTTCGCCACCCACGACATAGGGCACGAGTTCGACGTTCCACGCGCCCTCGTGCTCTTTGGGGGTGATCCTGACGCCGCCGCCCATCGCCGTGAAGTCGAAATGGGCGCGGTCAAGGATGAGGAGATCGACGCTCCGATAGATGCCGCCGAAGAAGGTGAAGTCTGCCGCCTGCGGGTAGACGCGGTCGGAGACGGCGTTAGAAACGCGGACGGTGAGCTCCATGGAGCCGCCCATGCGGAAGAAGCGGGTGACGTCGGCATAGAAGCGGGAATAGCCGCCCTCGTGACGGGTGACAAGTTCGCCGTTCACGAAGACTTCCGCCGTCTGCGAGACGCCGTAAAAGCAGAGGTATGCTTCCTCGTCCTCTTTGAGGGTGAGGGCGGGAAGCGCGCGGGTGTAGGTGCATTCGCCGCGGAAATAATCGCTGCCGCCGTCCTGACCGTCGATGGCGTTCCAGGTGTGCGGCAGGGTGACTTTTTCGCCTGTCTGCGCCGAGACTTGGGCGGGCGACTGCGCTTTGTTGGCGGCGGGCGCCGCCGTGTCTTTGAAGAAAGTCCAATTGTCGTTGAGTGTGATGATCATGGGATACACCTTTTCGATGTGTTTGCTCTTTTCGGCTTGCATTCGGCAAGACACCGTCTTGCGCGGTGGAGAGGAACGCGGTATCGTATTCCTTGCTTTCTACAATAAGGCGACTCCCTCAGTCTCGCTGCGCTCAACAGCTCCCTCAGGGAAGGAGCTTAAAATATGGAATTTACAGATCGAGAAAGCACTTGCTCACCCCTTACACAGGGGAGGAGCCTATAATGTGGAATATCAGCGTTAGATAGTGGGATCCCGTGAAGCAGTCGCGCCTTCGTCGGCATCCGCCTCAGCCCTCCGCGCCTTTCTATAAAATGAAAGGTGCGGCCCTCTGCGCGATGCCTCCTCTTCCCACAAAGCTTTTGCAAAGCAAAAGCTTTGTGGGAGCCCTGTCTGCCTGCGTAAGCAGCAAGGGAGCTTACTGAGACGTAAGTGACCGCCGCTGCGCGCAAAGGCGACAAAGTATTCAGGCGATGAATGCTTTGCGGGTCAACGTAAGACGCGGGGGGAGGAGCTGTGCATGAGAGAAAACACCTCCCCTTCCGTGACGAGGTTCATGTCCCCTTCGACGCTGTGTTTGAGGCAGCTGGCGGCCTCTGCAAAGCACACCGCCTCTTCTGCCTTCATGCCCTTGCCGAGGGCGTGGATGAGCCCTGCCGAGAAGGCGTCTCCCCCGCCGATGCGGTCGATCATGTGCATCTCGTACTCGGGGGCGCGGAAGAGCGCTTCGCCGTCGAAGAGCGCCGCAGAAATGACGTTGCGCTCGGCGTTCAGCGTGCGGCGGAAGGTGAAGGCGACCTTTTTGCAGCCGTACTTCTCCCTGATCGCGGCGGCGAGGGCTTCGTCGTCCCCCCCTTCGAGAAGGAAAAGCTCCTTCGCCTGCGTGACGTTGGTGATGATGACGTCGGAAAGCGCCGCGAAAGACGTTAAGACGGGGCGCGCCTCCTCCTCGCTCCAGAGTTTGGCGCGGTAGTTGACGTCGAAGGAGACGGGGATATTCCGCTTCTTTGCCTCGTGGATGGCGCGGAGGGCGAGAGCAGCCGCGCTCTTGCCGAGGGCGGGCGTGATGCCCGTCAAATGCAGCCAATCGGCATGCGCAAAGATCGCGGACCAGTCGTACTCTTCTTCCGAGCTCTCCGCAAAGGCGGAATGGGCGCGGTCGTAGATGATATCCGAGGGGCGGCGGTCTGCCCCGCGCTCCATGAAGTAGATGCCGATGCGCTCGCCCCCGCGGACGATGTGGCGGGTATCCACCCCGTAGCGGCGGAGGGCGTCCACCGCCGCCTGCCCGACGGCGTGCGCGGGAAGTTTGGTGACAAAGACTGCCTGATCGCCGAGACAGGAAAGACTGACTGCAGTATTGGCCTCTCCCCCGCCGTAGACGGCTTCGAAGCTTTCTGCCTGCACGAAGCGTTCGTGGCGGGGCGGGGTGAGCCGCAGCATGAGTTCGCCGATGGTGACAACGTTCATAGTTTTCTCCTGATATGCAGCGATGTACGCAGCATATTTTTTATCATTTTACCAAATCAGGGCAAAATTGTCAAGGAATGGGCAAAGGTCAGGGAACCAGGCAGAGCGTCTCCCCTTCCGTGACGCCGCCTTCGCCGAAGGCGTCGATGCGCACATAGCACGGCCGACCCTTGACGAGGGCGCGGACGTTTGCCGTGGTCGTTCCTAACACCTGATAACAATGATAGAGCTTTTCGGGCGCGTGTCCCCAGAGGACGTTGTAGCCCATGGCGCTCCCCCGCCACTCGGCAAAGAAGCCTTCGCCGTCCTCTTCGAGCGAGAGCCTGACATTGCTTGCAGGCGCGGGCGCGGGACAATCGGAAACGCCGAACACGCGGATGCCCGAGACACAGGCATTCTGGCCGTAGGGCATCTCGGTGACGGTGAGGCGCAGATAGCGGAGTGAGATGCCCTCCTCGTTGACGAGGAGCGGATGCGCGCGGTCGTCCTCTGCCGAGCGGTGGTCCTCCCACATCTGCCATTGGGCGCCGTCCTCGGAATATTCGAGATACCAGCGGAGCGGGAACTTCTCGTCGTCGATGTAGCGGCCGTGTGCCTTCATCTCCTCTTCGCCGCGCGCAGGAAGGGAGACGGAACCGAAATTGTCGCCGAAGTTGAGCTGCACGGCATGCACCATGCAGACCTTTTCAAGATCGAGGATGACGGTGCCTTGCTGTTCCGCAGACTGCCAGAGGGTGCGGATGTTTTCGTCGGTGATGTTCTTTGCATCCTCGGGCGAGGAAGAGACGGTGCAGGGCTTCTGATAGGAAAGGAGCATCCAGCGGGGCGCTTTGAAGGGAGCGTCCTCCACGGCGTGTACCCAATCGCCGAAGCGCTGATCGCAGTAAAGCTCGTCGTCCTCATCGAATCCCGCCTTCCAGAGCCCGAGGCGGCGTTCGAAGAAATGCGTGCGCGAAATGCGCGCGGTGGACGTGTGCCAGAGCGCGCCCTCTCCGCGGAAGGTGCTGCCGTGACCTGCGCCCGTAATAAAGCCGCCCGGGTGATAGGAATAGGGCGCGTTCTCCGCGAGCGTATAGGGCCCGAGAGGCGAATCGGCGACATAGACGCCGTCGCCATAAATGTTGAACTCGGTGCCGGGGGCGGCGTATTGGAGATAATACTTCCCCTTGTATTTGGTCATCCAAGCGCCCTCCATGTAGGGGCTGTCCAAAAGTATCTTTTTCAAGACTTCCTGCTGTTCGGGCGGCAGCGTCTTCATCACGTCCTCTTTGGTCAGCTCGGAGGCGGGCTTTTTCAGCATCGGGGAGAGCTTGTCTTTGAGCATTTTCAGGGTGGCGCTCGTTTCGGGGTCGAAGTAGTGATCTTCGCCGAGGCGCTCGTAGCCGATGACGCGATGCCTGCCCTCGAGAAGCACGGCCGGCTCCCCCTTGGGGCGCATGGTATTTTCGTCGAGCTCCACGCCGTAGACGGGGGTCAGATTGGAACACCCCCAAAAGAGGTACACTTTTCCGTCGTCATCGAAGAAGAGGTTGGGATCCCAAAAGGGGAAGCTGCCCTCGATCTCTTCAAACTCCCCTTCGGGGAAGGTCTTGCTGCGATAGAAATTGCAGACGGCATCGCGTTTGGAGGCGCAGAGATAGAGATATTCCCCGTGTACGCACACGTCGGGCGCATAATCATAGAAGGGAAGGCCCTTGAGGGAAAGAAACTCCCAATGTGAAAGGTCTTCGCTCACATAGCAGCCCTTGCTCATAGAGGGGAAGATGTAGTACTTCCCGCGCCAGAACACGGCGGAAGGATCGGCGGCTTCACGGCTCAGCGTGATGCGGCCGTCGCGGCGGATAAAGGAATAACGGTACTCGAGATCGAGCGGGACTGAAATGTATTTCATGGAAACCTCCTTGACGGTTTTTTCTTGCGCCGCGGGGCAGATCGAGAGTCGCGGCACGGTTTTCATCATTTTAGCAAAATGCGGGGGAATTGTCAAGAAATGAGCAAAGGGTCAGGGAACCAGGCAGAGCGTTACTTCTGAGCGGGATCATTTAGCCCGCGTTCCCGATGAAAGGCGGCGATCGCTTCGGAGACGCCGCGGGCGACCGCGCCCCCGTTACACCAGCCCGCATAGTAAGAAAGCTGCAGCACGGCCTCCTGCAGGGCACTCTCGGTGAGCTCCCCGTTCTGCAGGGCGCCCAGCGCCTGCGTGCGGATGAGGTCTGCCCTCCCCTGCGCCGCCGCCACGCCCATCACGAGCAGCCGGCGGGAGGAGAGCGAAAGCCCTCCGCGCGACCAGACGCCGCCGAAGACGTTTTTCAACGTCTCGCCAACATAGGCGTTCTCTGCGCGCGAGGCAAGATGCGCGCCCATGCCGCGGTAGACCCTGTCCGCCGCGGCGATCCCGCGCGCCGAAGCATCCTCTTCGGGCCGGGGAAAGTCGAGCGTATCTTCGGCGAACTCCCTGGCGGCGAGCGCCGCCGGCATGGAGACGTCCGTCTCTTCGGCAAGGTCGAGCGCGGCATCGAGGTCCTTTACCATCAGAGGATAATTCTTTTCGGCGACCTCGGGAGGGATCTTTCCGTCTTTGCCCGCGCGGCGCAGCTTATCGAGGGGAAGTTCCCCCTCGGGGTCGGAGGCTTCGATGGCGCGAAGCAGCTTATGCGGATCGCCGCCCGACGCTTCGACGAGGTGCTGCGCCTCTTTGGCGACGCGCCAGCAACCGAAAGTGAAGACGTTGCGGGCAAGCTTGACCGCCATCCCCGCCCCCGCGCCGCCGCAGCGGATGACCTCTTTCGACCAGCCCGAGAGCACGCTCTCCGCACGCTCGAGCGCTTCGTCGCCGCCGCCCGCCATGGCGATCATGCCGTTCCTTGCGGCAAGATAACCGGGCGAAACGCCGCAGTCGATGAGAGAAGCGCCCGCTTCCTCACAGAGTGCGCCGAGGCGGAGCACGTCGCGGCGGGAGACGGTGGAGACGAGGCAGACGATGAGCCCCCTCTTCCCCGCCGAAAGCACGCCGTCCCCGCCCGTGAGCACGCTCTCTGCCTGCGCCGCATTGACGACGCAGATCATGACGACTTCGGAGAGCGCGGCGACCTCTTTGGCGGAGGAAGCGAGACGGGCGCGCCCTGCGAAGGGTTCCATGCTCTCGCGACGCACATCGTAGACGGCGGGCAGATAGCCGCTTGTAAGGAGGCTCTCGGCGATCCCGCCGCCGATCATCCCGAGACCGACGACCCCGGCGCGCAGTTTTTCCTGATCGGAAATCTCAGAATTTCTTTTTTCCGTATACATTTTTATAACTCCTTATATCGGCTCGCGCCTCTCGGGAAAACGATCCTGACGGCGGGCAGCCTTATTTCACTTCCGCAAAGAAAGCGCGGGCGGAAGGGGCGATATAGGCGTCTTCTTTGACGGAGAGGGATGCCGTGAGGCGGATGTCCTCCGAAGAGGCACCGACGAGAAGCTGCACTTCCCCCTTCTCCACTTTCCACTTCATGTCTTCATCGAGGAAGGCAAAGAGGGTGACGGGAACGGAGAAGGTGACGCGCCGCTCCTCCCCCGCTTGAAGCGGAACGCGCGCAAAGCCCAAAAGCTGTTTTGCGGGGCGGGCGACCGTTGCGGCGAGGTCGGAAAGATAGAGCTGTGCAACTTCCGTACCCTCCCTTTTGCCCGTGTTTGCGAGGGTGAAGGAGAGCGTGAGGGTATCCTCTGCGGAGAGCGCCGTCTTGTCGAGCGAAAGATCGGAATATCCGAACGACGTGTAGCTCATGCCGAAGCCGAACTCATAGCGCGGGCGGGTGGAGCTGTCGATATAGACGCTGTCTTTGTAGAACTCGTTGGGACGGTACCCCGAGCCGTAGGGCTGGGAATAGTAGAGCGGCAGCTGACCCGCGTTCCTTGCGACCGTGACGGGAAGTTTGCCGCCGGGCGTTTCGTCGCCCGCAAGCAGCGCGACTGCCGCCTCGGAGCCGAACTGCGAAGGGTTCCAGCATTCGAGGATGGCGGAAAGGCATTCGTCGGCGGCGTCCGAAGAGATGGGACGGCCGTCGAAATGCACGCCGATGAGGGGCTTGTTAAGCATGGCGGCGCGGCGGATAAACTGCTCCTGCGCGGGCGGGAGACCGATGGATGTGGAGTTGACGTTCTCCCCCATCGAACAGCGCGCGCCCGTGCCGCACTTGCCGCCGAGCGTGAGGAGAACGACGTCCGCCCCCTCGATCGCTTTGAGCGCCTCTTCGAAACCGCTTTCGTCCGTGCCCGCAAAATCGTAGCCGTAGGCGAAAGTAATTTCGCTCTCGGGAAAGCGGGCTTTGAGCGCTTCGGGGAGGGTGCGGATCGCGGGGAATGCCTGATGAAGGGCGGCTTCGTAAACTTCCCGATAGGCGTCCTCGCGGTAGACGGTGGTGCCGGGATAAGTGGGATCGGCGCCGCTTTCCGCAACGAGGCCTGCCATGGTGTTCTTGTCGCCGAGCGCGCCTTCGTACATGCTGAAATTGGTGTAGCCGCCGAAATAGCCGCGCGTCGTGGAAGCGTGATAGCCGATGACGGCGATCTTTTTAACGGGCTGTAAGGGCAGGATGCCGTCGTTTTTGAGGAGCACCATGCTCTCGAGCGCGGAGCGGCGGGAGAGCGCATCTCCCTTGGCGGGCATAATGTCCTCCCCGTCGATATAGGGCCGTTCGAAGAGCCCCATGCGGAACTTGGCTTCGAGGACGCGCAGGACGGCGCGGTCGAGGATGGCGATGTCCGCTTCGCCCGATAAAAATTTCGCTTTGAGGTCTTCGCCGAAGCCGTAAGGGAACTGCTGTTCGACGTCCATGCCCGCCTTCATGGCGCGAAGGCCTGCTTCGACGGGGCTCGCCGCCACATGATTGCAGGTGACGCTGTTCATGACGGCGCAGTAGTCGGAGACGGCGACGCCCTGAAAGCCGAGCTCTTCGCGAAGGAGCTTTGTTTCGTAGCGCGCGGAGAGGGAGACGAGCTCGCCGTTGAGGACATTGTAACAGGGCATGACGCCCTTGAGATCGGCAAGACGGAAGCAGGCTTCGAAGGGCTTTGCATACACTTCGCGGAGCTCCCTTTCGCCGATGGTGCAGTCGGAGCCGTGCTGACCGCCCGCGCCGCGGTGGAAGCCCAAAAAGTGCTTGGCGACGCCTTCGACGTTGAGGGGGCGGCCTTCGCTTGCCTGCACGCCGAGAGCGTAACTAACGCCCATGCGGGTGACGAGCGTTTCGTCCTCGCCGTAGCTTTCGTAACTGCGGCCGAAGCGCGGATCGCGGGTGACATCGAGAACGGGCGCAAAGACGTGCGAGATGCCCATCTGAGCCGCCTCGTCCCCCACCGTTTTGCCGATGGCGTATTCGAGCTCGCAGTCAAAGGACGCGCCGCGCGCCATGCCCGACGGGAAGCAGGAGGCATCGGAAAAGAGCAGCCCGCAGAGACCCTCCATATGGAAGATGGCGGGGATGTGATGGGGAGAGCGTTCGATGACTTCCTTCTGGATGTCGTTGCGGCGGGCGATGCAGTCCTTTTTAGGAACGCCGCGGAATTCGAGCGTAGAAATGACGCCGATGCCGTGCGTGAGGCACTTGTGACGATTTTCGAGGTCTTCTTCGCGGGCGAACATATAGCAGTTGACCTGCGCCATCTTTTCGTCGAGGGTGAGGTCTTTGAGAAGGTCCTCCGCGCGTTCGCAGGGGGATAATGCGGGGTTTAAGTAGGGTTTCATGGTGTGTGTGAATACCTTAAAATGAAGTCGGGAGATGTGATATTTGGAAAGCAGTCGCGCCCGAGACGAGGCAGAAAGAATGGAATTTACTCCCTCCGTCACGGCACCGAAGCAAGCTTCGGATGCCGCGCCACCGTCTCGCGCGGTAGAGACCGCGCTTCGGTCAGGAAACGGCACGGACAATGTGCCGTTTCCAAGTTCGCAAGTGGTCAACGCCACACCGTGGCGTTGCCAAGAAAGCACTTGCTCACCCCTCAGGAAGGCGCCTAAAATGAGGAGCGGGCGATGAGTGCTTTTCAAATATAGTTAGAAATTTTCCATTCGGTGTGCCATTCGATGACGGGGGTATCCCCCTCGAAGCGGATGGGGAGCCAGACGTAGCGCGAGCGCGAGGTGTTTGCGGCGGCGTCGGAAAAGTACTTCTCCTCTTCGGGAAGGGGCGGCTTGCCCAAAATGAAGCGGCGCTCGAAGGCTTTACGATAGTCCTCGTAGGCGTAGGCGCAGTCGGGGAGCCATCTGTCTGCCATCGCGATAAAAAGATCGGTGCCCTGCACGCGGAAGACGCAGGAGATCTGCGAATGGAAAGAAGTGCGGCTCTCATCCCCCCGATGGGGGTCGCCGATCACACGATAAGGGCCGTGCCAGGTCTCGGCGACGGCGGCTTCGGACGGGTTGGGGAAATACCCCGTCGTGCCGGACGTGAGAAGATAGTGCTTCCCGCCCCGCACGAAGTGGGCGGTCGCCTCTCTGACATAGGGCGGGCCCGCGTGCGGGAAGTGCGTCGAATAGTACCCCGTGACATCGCAGTAGTCGTCGGTGAGGTCTGCGATGATGGTCTCCGAATGCACGCGCTCGAAGAAGTAATAGCCCTTGCCGTCGGGGGCGATGGCGAGGTCGAAGTCGCCCGCGCTCATGCCGAGGGGTTTTAAGCCCGTCTTTTTGACGGTGTACGGGCCTAAGATCGTATCGGCAGTCAAGACGGTTTCCGTCTGCTCGCCGTTTGTTTGCATGATCTTGCACCAGCAGACGTATTGTTTCGTCTTACGGTTGTAGAGGATATGCGGGCGGTCGAGCATCGCCGTCGGGTGCAAAGGCGAAGTTTCGTCTGTTTCGTCGGGCGGGATGATGAGCCCTTCGTCCTTCCAATTGTAGAGGTCCTGCGAGGAATAGCAGCGGACGCCCCACGTCCAGACGCCGTTCTTGCCGTCGGTGAACTCCTTGTTTTCGCCGTACCAATAGTAGGTGCCGTTTTCAAAGAACACCGAACCGCCGTGCGCCTGGATGGGTTTTCCGTTCGTATCCAGCCACTCTTCGCCGGGGCGGAAACTATGATACATTACTTGTCCTCCAGAAGATGAGCGACCTTTATGAAGAGCTCGGCATATTGCGGCATGGCTTCGACGGCGTTGCTCAAAGGGCGCTCGGTGCCGAACTCACGCATGGGCGCGAACATGGACGCGGGGATCGCCTCTTCGAGGAGGGCGCGGCACGTTTTATCTGCGATCGCCTCGCCGAAGGTGTGCGCAAGCGCCTTGCGCTCCAGATAGGAAGGATCGTCTTCCGTTTGGTACTCATAGACGCCCGAGCCCACTTCCTGCGCCGTTCCGCCCGGAAGGGAGATGACCGCCGTGGTGTTGACGGGCACTTCGATGCGGTAATGCTCCTTGCCGCCCTCGTAGGAATAAGCGACGGAGACGGCGCCGTAGGGAGTGAGATAGCTTGCGGCGATATCGCCGAGCTCGCGCACGGGATAGGGCTTGATGGAGATCTTCTTGTAGCCTGCCTCTAAGCAGTCGATGCCCGCGACTTTGCGATAGAGCCAATCCCCCACCGAGCCGTAAGCGTAGTGGTTGAAGGAGCTCATGGCGGGGTCGAAGAGGGTGCCGTCGGGGAAGATGGCGTTCCAGCGCTCCCAAATGGTGGTCGCGCCCATTTTCACTTCGTACAGCCACGAGGGGCACTTTTCGCGCAGAAGGAGCTTGGAGGCGATATCGTGCATGCCGTTTTCCGAAAGGACGTGGCAAAGATAGGGCGTTCCCACAAAGCCCGTGACGAGGTGTTCGTGGTTTTGCTTGAAGCTGGCGCGGAGGCGGGCTTTGATGTCTTCGCGGAAGCGTTCGGGCACGAGATGGAAGCCGAGGGCGAGGACGAGGGCGGTCTGCGTTTCGGAGACGAGGCGGCCGCGTTCCGTCATGAATTCCTTTTGGAAGGAAGCGACGATCTTCTCGTGCAGGGCTTCGTACGCGGCGGCATCGTCTTCTTTTTTGAGAACGCGGGCTGCCTTTGCGACGAGCTCCGCCGAATAGGCGTAGTAAGCGGAGGCGATGAAATAGTCGTCGGTCGCCCCCTTGTTGTCTTCGGGGTCGTTCCGATCGAGCGCGAGCCAATCGCCGTACTGGAAGCCCGAAAGCCAAAGATCGTTCTTCGAGTGCAGGCGGATGTACTCCACCCAATCTTTCATGCTCTCGTACTGACGGGCAAGAAGGCGGGTATCGCCGTAGACTTCGTAGACAGTCCACGGGCAGACGGTGGCGGCATCGCCCCAGGCGGATGTGCCGAAATCGTTGACGGGGATGACGTTTGGCACCGTCTGCGGAACGCCCTTTTCGACGGTCTGTTCGGCGGCGACGTCGCCCAGCCATTTTGCAAAGAAGGGCGCGACGTTATAGTTGAACGTCGACGTGCGGCAGAAGACCTGCGCATCCCCCGTCCAGCCGAGGCGCTCGTCGCGCTGCGGGCAGTCGGTGGGAAGATCGAAGAAGTTGCTCCGCTGCCCCCAGACGATGTTCTGCTGCAGGCGGTTTACAAGGGCGTGTTCGCAGGTGAAGGAGCCCGTCTTCTGCATATCGGTGTGCAGCACGAGGAAGGTGAAATCTTCGGGGCGGACCTTGTCGATGCCCTCGACGCGGAGATAGCGGAAGCCGTGGAAGGTGAAGTGCGGGCGGAACGTCTCTTTGCCGCCTGACAAAATGTAGGTATCCTGCGCTTTGGCGCCGCGGAGGTTGGCGGTGTAGAAATTGCCCTCTTCATCGAGCACTTCGGCGTGGGAGAGGGTGACTTTCTGCCCGAAAGCGCCGTTCACCGTAAATTCCACGATGCCCGTGGCGTTCTGCCCGAAGTCGATGACCTTCTCCCCCTTCGGCGTTACGATGAGCTGTTTGCCCGTGATGCGTTCGGTGACGCGGACGGGCTCGTCGATCTGCGCCAAAATGTTCTCCTTCGGATAGGAGACGACTTCGACGGGGAAACTTTCTTTTGCTTCGAAGGTGGCGTCGAAGAGTTCGCCGTCCTGAAATTCGGAGAAGCGGAGCGCGCTCTCCTTTGCCGTCCACGTTTTGTCGGTCGTGAGAGTCTGCTCGGAGCCGTCTTCCAACGTGAGAGCGAGCTCTAAAAGGAGGGCGTTTTTGTCTCCGTAGTTGTTTTTGGTGTGGAAGTAGCCCACGACGCCCGAATACCACCCCTTGCCGATGAGCGCAGAGAGGGTGTTTTCGCCCTCACGAAGGAGGGAAGTGACGTCGTACGTTTCGTATTGCAGGCGGTGGGAATAGCTCGTCCAGCCGGGGGCGTCGTAGTCCTCCCCCACCCGCTTGCCGTTGACAAAGAGCTCCATGACGCCGAGCGCAGTCGCGTAGATGCGGGCGCGGACGGGCTTTTTCGGAAGCGTGAAGGTGCGGGAAAGTTCGGGGACGACATCGCCGAAGTCATGACCGATGAACTCGCCCTTGAGATCTCCCATGACGCCCGTTTCGAAGGACGTCCCGGCGGAGGCGGTGTTGCCGTAGTTGTCGGTAACGACAAGTTCGGCGGTGTAGACGGTGCGGGGCTTTAACGCTTCGCCCGCGTATTCGACGAGGACGCTCTCGGAGCCGCCCGCGCCCGTAAAGACGGGGGTATCCCCCGCCTTGACGGTGAGCGTATAAGAGGACTGGAAGGTATTTTGCCTGTCGGAGCCGAGCACCCACGAAAAGCGGGGCTTTTCCTCATCGATGCCCAGAGCGTGGGCGCGGTATTCCACAGTGAAGGAAGTGATCTTGAGCATGATGGTTTCCTCTCTTTCAAAGCGCAGCAGGCTGCGGCGATATGCTGCTTATCTGACGATGATGCGGACGCGGTCGAGGTTGGGGACCTGGGTGTAGATGTCCTTAGAGCCCTCCCGCTGCAGCCAGACGCGGCAGACCGCAAAATAGGTGCCGGGGGCGGCGAAGGCGTGCTCTGCTGTTGCTTGGGCGTTCTCCCCTTCTTGCGTGAAAGTGCCTTCCGCGTAGGGTTCGCCTTCGAAGCTCCACTCCGCTTTCGTCACCCTGCCTGCGCCCTTCGGGATGCCGATCGCGGCAGTCAAGGTGACTTTTTCGCCGCACTTAGCTTCGAGGCGCTTTTCGCCCCCTGCCGTGAGGGTGACGACGGGCTGAACGGCGCCGCGCTCTTCTGCTTTGGCGGCAAGGACGATCTGGCCGTCCTCGATCGTATAGCTACTCGAATCGCGGGGCGGGATGCCCTTTTCTACCCAATCCGCAAGGTCCAAAAGCGCCTGATGGAGCCCTCCGAGATAGGAGATGAGGTGAAGTTCATCGACGGTGTGTTCGCTGTCGTCGTGGAAGCTGTTGTCGAAGAAGTAGACGCGGTAGTGTTCGTCCGCCTCGGCGCCGAAGTGCTCTTTGACCTTTTGGCGGTACCAATCGATCTGCCAGGGGAAAGCCGATTCGTCCATCGTGGCGGCGACGACGATCATCTTGCCGCGGAAATTCCCCGATTGGAGGCTCCCGCAGCTGCCGCGGGCGATGGGCGGCCCCGCCTTATACTCGCGCACGGGGTAAATGGGCGTGCCCTGCGCCGTTTTGAACTGCTCCCAGCCGATGAATTCATGGCCTTCGGGCGTCTGATGGCGGTAGTACGTCTGCGCGGCGAGGTAGTCGGAATTATCGAGCGAGACCTTGTCGCCCGCCTTTGCAAGAGCGAGCTTTGTGAGCGCGTGCTCGAACCCGAAGCCGGGAGCCAGGACGAGCTTGTCGCCGATGAGGCGGTCGGCAGTGAGCGTGAGCCCCTCCGCGCCGCCGTTTTCGAAGCGGACGTTTGCGCCATAGGCGTAGATGTCGCCCGTGGGCGCGCCTTCGAGGACGAGATAGGTCTCCCCTTCCATCAGAAGGTCGTTCTGTTCGCGCTTCCAGGCGTTGTCGGCGCCCGTCATGGCGCGGCGGTCGACCTCTTCTTTGGCGCGGGGGAGGTGCACCTCTTTGAGAGTGCAGGCGCATTGGATGCGGTCGCGGTGGACGGAGCTAAAAGGGTCTGCCCCGAGATAGCCGGGGAGCTCCCAGAAGTCCTTGAAGTATTGAAGATCGCGCCCCAAAGTGCCTGCCGCAACGACGGGCAAAGCGCCGTCATCGAGCTTTTCGTAGTAGAACCAGCTCTTTAAGGGGAAGCCCATTTTGGTGGCTTCGAAGAGGGTCGCCCGTTCTTCGGCGGAGAGACCCTCGTAAGGGTTGCCGCTGCCGCCTGCGTCGAGCGCGTCGGCGATCTTGGGGAAGGCGTGGCGCAGCACCCGCTTGGCGTGGGCGCGCACGCAGAAGACGTTGGGGATCGCCATGGGCGAGCCGTGGATGTAGGGAACGGCGCCGTCCCAGGTATTCGTCATTTCGAAGCAGCTCGTCGTCTTGAAGGCGCCGCCGCTGCCGCCGTAGATGTAGCCGTACGGGCGGTGGGAGTAGCCGTAGATGCGCTCGGCGACCTTGCGGGAAAATTCCGCGGAGGCAGAGCTTGCCTTGTAGATGATGCTGCCGTCGCCCTGATGCAGCCCCGACAGAACGCCCATGTTGGTCTCGACAAAGTACGCGCCGTGGGAGTTGGCAAAGCCGATCTTGTTTTCCATGCCCGCTCTGCCGATGGAAGCGTTCTCGCTGCCCTCGACGGGAGACATGAACTGGAAGAAGCGGCCTTCGTACCGATCTTTCGGGGGATAGAAGAAGGAAAAGCGGGTGTCAGTGCCTTCAAAGCCGCCGTGGACGTAAGTATAGCCTTCGGGGCGCTGCTCCTCGACGTCGATATAGGGGGTTTGGAAGGCGGGGTCGAGCGCGGGATCGTAGATGTTGTGTGCCATATGTTCTCTCCAAAAAAAGAGGCGGATACACTTAGAAAGCGCATCCGCCTGCCGATCAACCGATCGAATAGTGACCGACCAGAGTACCCGTGAAGGTGAGGGTGACGGAAAGGCCCATCGAAGGGACGAGATAGCTGATGCCGTCTGCCGTGTAGGTGAGGGTAAGGTCGATGCCCGTGCCCGTTGCGGATCCATAGTCGGGAGCCGATACGAGCGTGCCTGCGTTCGCCATCGTGACGGTGATCGTGGGGATCATGTCGGACGTTGCAGACCAGGTGCCGACTTCGCTTTCGGGAGCTTCAAAGTCCATGGGGATGGAGGTATGAAGGACGAGATCGAGCGTTGCCGTGCCGTCGCTCCAGAGGGAAAGCGTGACGTCCACCGTGTTGCCCTCCTGCGAGGGAAGCGGGTTGGCTGCCGTGACTTCGATGCCCGTTGCCGTGAAGGTGTAGACGGCCTCCTGCGACCAGCCGTAGGTGAGGGCGGCGTTTTCCACCGTGAAGTTCATGACCGCCGTACCCATGGGACCCATATCGAAGGTGCCGGGGGCATCCTTGACGGAGTAGCTGAGAGTGAGCGTCGCGTTGAGTTCGTCGACCGCTTCGGACGTCGTCGTGAGCGTGCCTGCGTTCTCGAAGTTAAAGGTGTAGGCGGGAACGCCGCTGCTTTCATCGGCAGTGTAGGTGCCGCGGTCGATGGAAGTCGTATAGGCAGTGCCGAACACGTCGACGGTCGCCATCATTTCGGCGATGCCGTCCGAGTAGAGGACGAGTTCCAAAGAGCCCTCCATCGTGGGCGAGGGCGCTGCGCCCGTCGTACCGAACGTGACCGTACCCGATGCGAAGGAGAAGAGAGGCGTGCCCACTTCCTTTACTTCGCCCGTAAGGGTGATCTCGGCAGCTTCCGTCACATACTCCCCTGCGGGGATGGTGAGGGCGACGGAGATGAGTTTGTTCTCATCGGGGGCGGAGACGGTGAAGTTCTCTTCGCCGAAGGTGAGCGTTATGGTGCGGTCGCTGTTCTGCGTGTAAGTGCCCGAAAGGACGGTCTCGTAGGAATAGTCCTTGATGCGGGTGACGACGACGTCGGCGGAATTGTCCTGCCAGAGACGGAGCTCTGCCATCGCGTCCTCGGGAGAGCCTCCGAAGGCAAGTTTGATATACTTGTCGCCCGAGGTAAGCAGCTGCGTCGTCGTCCATGCCTCGGTGACGAGCGCGAAGCCCTCTTCGCCGTCCGGGGTGTAGGTGTAGGTGCCGTCTGCGTTGACGGTGAGCGTTGCATAAGCCGTGCCGCCGTTTTTGAGGGTGTACGTCGTGACGTCGCCCGAGACGGACTTTTCGTACGAGCCGCTGTCGGCGGTGATGTTGTTGCCGTTGATGCTGTCGAAGAGGGCGCCCTCGTTCGTCATGCTCGCATAGAAGATGAGTTGCGCGGAGGCGTCTTTGGTCTCGCAGAGCTCAAGGGAAGCGATGGGCTCTTCGTCTCTGTCTTCGTCCCAGACGTAATCGGCTTCCTGCGCGAGAGAATTCCAGGAAGTCCCTTGCAGGGTGCTGCGCTCCATGTTCCAGATGCGGCCCTCGGCGATGACGCCCTTGAAGGAAGCGCCGTCGAAGGCGGTGAGGACGAGCTGCTCGGTCGCCTCATAGGCGGTCGTGTCGTCGCCGGCGGAGGCATCGGGTGCGTTGCCCACCTCGATCTTATAGTAGGTATAGTTTCCCTCTACGACTTCCCAGTTTCCCATGGAATATGTCCATGCGGAATAGTAGTAATAGGAGCCGTCCTCTTTCAGCTTAAGGGTCGCGCCTTCGCCGTCCGGCGTATTGGCGGGGGTGATCCAGCGGCCGTCGTAGAGCTGCTTTTCTGCAGGCTCGGGGGTGGAAACCGTTTCGCCACAGTTGTCGCAGACGCCGTCGCCGTTCGCATCGACGTGCTCGGTGCAGGGGTCATCGGGCTCGGGATCGGTGCAGGCTGCAAGGATGCCCGAAAGCGCGAGGCTTGCGGTGAGAGTCAAAGAAACAAGAAGTTTAGCAGATTTTTTCATGGTGATCTCCTTTTTGAAGTTCCCCTCCCGCACGAAGCGGGAGGAGGAGCCAAATGTGTTAGCTGCGGTACAGGCGGTCGAATTCTGCCTGATAAGCGGCGGTGGCATCGCTGACGCTGACGCCCGTGTAGGAATAGTTCATGACGTCGCGGGCAAAGCTCGTCCATTCGGCGTTTTCGAGCGAACGCTCGCCCTTGATGAACTTGTAGACTTCCTTGTAAAGGTAGTTCTGCTCGACGGCGGCCTTGACCGTTTCAATGACGTCCGTCTCCTCCGCCGTTCTCTGACCGTTGAGGATGCCGCCGATGAAGCCCGTCGCCTTGTATTTGAGCCACTGCTGGCGGCCGTTGATGTAGGGTTCAGGGAAGGTGTAGGTGATCTTGCTCTCGCAGCGGATGCCGGGGATGCGGCCTGCCACCATGGCGGAGCGGATCTCGCCGACGTTCTGTTCGAGGATCTGATCGAAGGTGTAGGTGCCGTCAGAATTCACGGTGTAGGCGCCGTTCGTGAGGCCGTAATCTTCATAGTAGCGGCTGCCTTCTGCCTGTTCGGCGCTGAGACCGAGCGTCGTGAGGACGGAGCCCTCTTCGCTGTATAAAAAGTCGAAGAAGCGCATGAGAACTTCCATATCCTTGCCCTCTGCCGCCTTGCTGATGACGACGCCCTGCGAAAAGTCTTCTGCCTGGAACATACAGTAAGGGATCTGGAGCATATACTCGCTGCCCGAACCGCCGTTCATTGCCTCTTTTGCCTCTTCGGCGGTCGCCTGCGTGGAGTAGTCGCTCGTCGAGGGGTTGCCGTCGTAGCCGGGGATGTCGTTGATGGGCGTTGCCGCAAGATATACAACGGCGCCCGCCGCTGCCTCATAGCCCGGTTCGGAGCTCTGGATGGCGGTGCCGAAGTTGGAACCGCCCATCCAAAGGGGCACGGTGCCGTTGGCGACGAGGTCGAGGTCGATCTGATAGAAGGGAGAGGTATCTTCGTTGAAGGTGTTGCAGACCCAGCCGCGGGAATACCAATCATTCATGCATTCGAGATATGCCCTGAAGCCCGTGCCTGCCGCGCCGAACTGACAGTTGTCGTCTTCATCCTTATACCAGAGCACGCCGCCCCCGCCGAAGCCCGAGGAAAGGTCGCCGTTGGCGTTGTAGCCCGGATAGAAGAGAGACATCATATACTCGGGCTCGATGCCCATCGCCTCGTATGCCGTTTCATACGTTTCGAACATCCACATCCAGTCGGAGATATAAACGGGATCGGAATGACCGCTGGGGAAGGTGACGTCGTCCTCCCAGCTCTGGCCGTTGGCACCTTCGGGGAGCGTCGTATCCTGCGACATGGGATCGCTGCGCTTCGTGCCGTCCAGATTGACGGTGTAATGCCCCTGGAACTTCTGCCCAGCCTTGGGGTTTGCCGTGGGCGCTTCGTCCGTCATGGGATCGTAAAATTCATCGGGCTGCACGCCGTATCTGACGAGAAGGTCGCGGCGATAGTTGAAGCCGAAGGACTGCGATTCGTAGCTGATGGAGTCTTTGAAGGTGGGAATGGAGAGATACTTTGCGCCGTCCTTCGTCTGCGTCTGCATGAGAGCGCGGTATTCGGGATGGGCGTCGAGATAGGCGTTGAGGTTGGGCATGAGCTCGCGGTCGGTGATGTAGGGCGTGAGGTCGGCGACGACGCCGGCTTCATACATGTCGGTGATGCCGCGGCTCATCGTGGGATCGATGACGTCTTCCCAATTGCCGCTCATGTACTTCTGGTTGAATTCGGAGCGGGCGTTTTCGGTGGTGGTCGGCTGGAAGAAATCGAAGGCGATGTTCTTCATTTCGCCGTCCGAGCCTTCGAACTGCATATTCTCCATGATGTATTCGATGACGGGGTTATCCTCGTAATCGGAATAGTAGCCGTCCTCCCCTGCCGTGAGGTACCAGGTGAAGGTGGCTTTGCTCTTGCCGCCGCAGCCTGCAAGAATGGCTGCGGACGAGAGTGCGAGCACGCCCGAAAGCGTGAGAGCGATGAGTTTGCTGCGTTTCATATCTTTTCCTCCTTAAAATTCGATGCGTTTGAGATCAGCCCTTGACGGCGCCGCCGAGCGCGCCCGATTCGAGTTGCTTCTGGAAGAAGGGCATGATGACCATGATGGGCAGCGTCGCGGCGATGACGCCCGCGAACTGCATGGGATAGCGCGCCCAATTGGCGTGGCCGATCTGCGAGGCGACGCGGTCGGAACTTTCCTTGATGCGCTGCAGGATGAGCTGCAAAGGATACAGGTCGGTGATCCCCGCGTTATAAAGGCGCGCCCCGATGAAGGAGTTCCACGCCGCGACGAACGTGAAGAGCACCGTGACCATGAAGAGGGAGAAGCACTGCGGGAGCATGATGCTGAACATGATGCGAAGATGCCCCGCGCCTTCGAGCTTGGCGGATTCCACCGTCTCTTCGGGGACGGAGCGGAACGCCATCGCTCCGATGATCATGTACATGCCCATCGTGCATTCCGTAAGGATGACGGCGAAGCGGGTCTGCGTGAGCCCGAGCATATCGACGACGTAGAACGTGGGGCCCTGCCCTGCCGAGAAGATGACGGTGAACACACACAGCGCCGACATGACGCCGCCGAGCTTGGTCTTGCGCGAGAGACAGTACCCTGCGAGCACGTTGAGGACGAGCCCCACCGCGAGCGTGCCGATGACATAGAGGATGGTGTTCATGTAACCCGTCCAGATGAGGCCGTCTTCAAAGGAGAAGAGTTCCTCGTAGGCACGGAAGGTGAACCCCCCTTCCGGGACAAAGGCGATGCCGCTGTAATAGAAGATGGAGCGGCCGTCTGAAAACGACGACATGAGGACGTGCCACATGGGGATGATGGCGACGAGCGCCAAAGCGCCCACGAGGAGCACGATGATGATATCGGCAATGACGGAGCCGACGGACTTGCCGCGCACCATGCCCGACTTTATCTTGCGGGGATGAGAACGCAGGTAGGCGAGCTTCTCTTCGGGAGAGAGTTGAACTTGCTGCTGAGAAGTCGTTTCTTTCATAGTTTTCAAACCCTCCTTTCGTTAAAACATGGATACTCCCGCAGACTTGCGGCTGATCCAATTCCCGAACAGCATCAGCACGGTGCCGACGATAGACTGGAAGAGGCTGGATACCGTCGCGATGCCGAGATTGCCGTTGAGCGTCATGCGCATGGTGTAGGAAAAGAGCGTATCGCAGACGTCGGCATTCGTCGAGGCGTTGTAGAGAAGGAAGGTCCTATCGAAGCCCACCTTGAAGACGACGCCGATCTGCAGGAGCCAAAGCATGAGGATCATGGGCATGATGCCGGGGAGCGTGATTTTCCACATCATCTGCCAGCGGTTCGCACCGTCGATGGCGGCTGCCTCGTAGAGATCTTCGCTGATGTTGGAGATCGCCGAGACATAGGTGATGGAGCCGTACCCGAAGCCCTGCCACACGGAGAACAGGATGTACCAGCCCCAGAAGGCGGGCGTATCGTCTGCAAGCCAATTGGTGTTGGGCGCGCCGAAGAGGTTGTGGAACATCATCGTGAGCGCGCCGTCACGATCGAGCAGGTTCTGCATGATCTGGACGATGACGACGGATGCGACGAAGTTGGGAAGATACGAGAGCATCTGGCAGACGCGCTTGTACTTCTTGAAGCGAAGCTGCGAGACGAGCAGCGCGAAGAGGACGGGGACGATGAAGCCGATCGTCAGATTGAGCCCGCCGATCGCGAAAGTGTTGCGCAGTGCGAGCAGGAACTCGCTCCCCCCTACGCCGCCGCCCGTGAACAGATACTTGAAGTTTTCCCATCCGTTCCAGGGGCTGTTGAAGATACCGAGATAATCTTTGTAGTCCTTGAAGGCGAGCGGGATGCTGAAGGCGATGGGCAGATAATGGAAGAGGATGAGCCAGACGAGCACGGGGATGAAGAGACAGTAGATGACCCAATTGGTCTTGAAGTCCTTTTTCCACGGCACATGGCCGATCTTCCTGAGCCGCGCCATATTCTCCCTGACGGCAGCCGCATCGGACACGGGAGCAGCTTCCGTACCGGGGGCTGTGAGGGCGCTCTCTTCCGATCCCGAAAGGATGAGCTCTTCCTCTACGGCGGGATCTGCGGCCCCCGGCGAAGTTTTCACCATATGATGACCTCCTTATCACGTTTGAGTGCCTTTATTTTACATATTTTTATCCGATGTGTATTTTAATCTTTATACCTATTTGACAAAATATTGCCTTTTGTTTATAATGATACCGATATTGAGGGAAAATCACAAATGAAAGAACAAATTTTACGGCAGTATTGCAGCAACCTGTATTTAAGTTCGCACATCCCCGTGCGCATCTTCCGCGGGGAAGAACTGCTTCATGCCTTCGGGCCGAGCAATCTCAAAGAGGATGAGGAGGCATTTTTGGAGCTTCCGATGAAGACGCTGCTCCGCTCGGACGCTCCCGTCTCCTTTGCCGTGACGGACAGCGTGTTTGCGCTTGCCTGCGTCCGCGACGACGAGAACGGGCTGAAAGTTATTTTGGGGCCCTCGCATTCGCTGCCCATCGGGCCGCTCACCATGCAGGAAGCCATCGAAAAGCTGGAAAAGGAGCAGCATATCTCCTTCGACAAAAAGCTGGCGGCTCCCCTTCATACCTATCTTTCGTGCATCCCCGTGATGCACGACGCCTGTTTTCTGGCGCTCACCGTCGGCGCCGTCAACGCCGTGCGCGGCGAAGAAGCGGACGAGAGCGAACTTGAGGACAAGCTCAGCGCCCTGCTCGCGCGGAAGCTGAATGAGACGGTCGGGAAAGAGACGCTCAGAGCAAAGGAAGAGGCGGCGCTCGAAGAAAGATCGCCGTCTACGAACTATGCGGCGAGCGAACAGCTCGTCCTCTACTACATCACCAACGGGATGCCCGAGCAGCTCAAATCGTACTGGATGCGCGTTGCCATGCCCTCTGCGACCACGGAATCGCCCGAAGCCATCCGCGAAGTGAAAAACATGATGATCGCTTCCATCGCCATCGTCACGAGCGCGGTGCTTTCGACCGAGCTCAGCCCCGAGGAAGTGCTCTCCCTCCGCGATATCTATATCCGCCAGACGGAGGAGTGCACCACCATTTCGCAGCTCTTCCATATCCGTTACAGCATCACGATGGAGTTTGCGCAGCGCATCAAGGAATTGCAGTGCCGCCACACGGGCAACCCCACCATCGACCGCGCCGTCGCCTATATCCAGCAGAACCTTTCGGAAAAGATCGGGCTCGACGATCTCGCAAAGCTCACAAAGACGAGTCGGGCGTACCTTTCTCGCAAGTTCAAGGAAGAGGTCGGCATGGGCATTTCGCAGTACATCAACCGCCAGAAGATCATCGAAGCCAAGCGCTTTCTGCGCTTTACCGATAAGTCGCTCGCGGAAATTTCGGGATACTTCGACTTTTCTTCGCAGAGCTACTTTCAGAAGCTCTTCAAGGAGCAGACGGGCATGACCCCGAGCGAATACCGCGCCCGCGGTGAGGCGTAAAGGGCGGACTTGCGTAAAAAAAGCAAGCCGTTTACGCAAGAATTGCGGGTTTGTTGATATGGAAACACGCAAAAATTGCGGGTTTTGAGAAAATAAAATACGCAAGAATGGCGTAAAATCGGGCAAAAGAGCAGGCCGGGAGGGTCTGCTCTTTTACTATTTTGCACCTTTATATCAAAATATTGTCATTCCTCGGGCGTGCCGCCGTTGGCGATTTGTAAAATTTTGTCCACCTCGCTGCGGCGGGAATTGCCCATGAACAGGTTCATGACGGGCATATCCATCGCCATTTTGAGGTTGGTCTTTGCCATCTCGGGGTCGGGATTGGAAGAGGCGCGCTTGACGATACTTTCGTAGATGGGTCTGCCGCCCTTGGAAAAGGCGAGGTCCTTGATGGGAGAATAGCGGGTGATCGTGGTGCGGTCGCGCTCTTTGGGCTTGTTCGCCTTTGCAAGGGCGAGGAACTGATCTTCGGGAAGTTCCCGGGGCGCGGAGGGCATATCGTAGTAGGCAGGCGCAACTGCGCGGAGATCGGGCACGTCGCCGTCCCCTTCTACATACACTTCGGCGGCGAGGCGGATGTCGCGCGAGCTTGCCCCCACGAGGATGAAATAGACGCCAGGCTCCGTCTGCCAGGCTCCCCTCTCGGCATTGTAAAAGGCGAAGCTTTCGGACGGGAGGGTGAGGACGGCGCGGACTTCGGCGCCCCTGCCGAGGGTGAACTTATAATAGGCTTTGAGTTCCTTTTCGGGGCGGAAGATGCGGGAGTCCTTCTTCTGGACGTAGACCTGCACGGTCTCTTTGCCGAGGCACTTGCCCGTATTTTTGAGGCGGAAGGAGAGCGTGAGCGGTTTCCCTCTGCCGACATGGCCGTCGAGGCAGAGATCGGAATAGGAAAAGGACGTATAGGAGAGCCCGTGCCCGAAGGGAAAGAGCACGGCTCTTTTTGCGCTGTCGTAGAAGCGGTAGCCCGTGAAGATGCTCTCGCGGTATTCCGCGTAGTCCTCGTGCTTGTGATAGTAAGCGGCTGCGGGGGTATCTTCGTAAGAAAGCGGCCAGGTCTCGGCGAGCCTTCCCGAAGGGCTGACTTTGCCGAGCAGAATGTTTGCCGCCGCCGAGCCGCCGCAGCAGCCCGCAAGATAGGTGAGAAGGATGGCCTTTGCCTTGCTTTCCCACGGGAGCGTGACGGGAGAGCCCGAGGTGAGGACGACGGCGGCTTCGGGGTTGGCTTCGAGCACCGCCTCGATGAGGGCGTTGTGGGAGGCGGGCAGAGAGAGCGTGATGCGGTCCTCCCCTTCCGTTTCGCACGATTCGGGGAGCCCCGCAAAGACGACGGTCTGAGGATACTGCTTTGCAAGGGATGCGGCCTCCTGAATGAGCGAGGGGTCGGGCTCGGTGGAATTGCGGGCGTAGCCTTCGGCAAAGACGACTTCTGCGCCCAGCTTTTGGAGCTCTTCGAGAGCGTTTTCGAGCAGGACGGGGATGACCTTGCTGCTGCCGCCGCCCTGATAGCGGGGCTGCTTTGCAAACGCGCCGATGACGAGGATGGGCTGCTTTGCGGAGAACGGCAGGATATTTTGGTTTTTGACGAGGACGGCGCTCTCTTCCGCCGCGCGGCGGGCGACAGCGAGATGCTGCGCCTGCATGTTTTTGGGAAGGGCCGGTTTTTTCTGCCCGCTCTTTAAGAGAAGTTCGAGCACCTTTCCCGCGCGCTCGTTGAGCACTTCTTCGGAGAGCGCGCCGCTTTTCACGGCTTCCTCGAGGTCGAGATCGCTCCCGACGGTGCCCGGCATTTCGAGATCGAGCCCCGCACGGTAGGCGGCGAGCTGATCGCGCATGGCGCTCCAATCGGTGACGAAGAGCCCTTCATACCCCCACTCGCGGCGGGCGATGTCCGTCATAAGGCGGCTGTTCTCCGTGCAGTGGGTGCCGTTGAGTTTGTTGTACGCCGTCATGACCATCCACGGCTGCGCGCGGCGGAGGATGGCTTCGAACTGGCGAAGATAAATTTCGCGCAGGGCGCGCTCGTCGACGATGCTGTCCGAGAAGAAGCGGGCGTCTTCCTGCGAGTTGCAGGCAAAGTGCTTGACGCACGCCCCCACCCCCTTGGACTGGATGCCCTGCACCATCGCCGTGCCGAGGTCTGCCGAAAGCAGCGGATCTTCCGAATAATACTCGAAGTTGCGGCCGCATAACGGATCGCGCTTGTGATTGACGGCGGGGCCTAAGAGGACGGAAACGTCTTCCTTGATGCAGTCTTCGGCAAGCGCCTGCCCCAGCGAAAAGAGGAGAGCGGGATCCCACGAGGAGGCGAGCGCCGAGCCCGTGGGATAGGCAACCGAAGGAACGCTCTCGTTGAGGCCGATCATATCTGCCTTGCCGCACTGCTTTCTAAGGCCGCTCGGGCCGTCCGTTACCATGATCTCGGGAAGATCCTCGCCCGTCTCTTTGCCCGTGACATACCAGAAGCGCCGCCCGTAGAGAAGGGAGGCTTTTTCCCTGACCGTCATTTTGGAAAGCAGCGAAGCGACTTCCCGTTTCAGATTGTCCTTTGTTCTCGGCATGTTTGTTCTCCTTTAAGGTTTATAGCAGAGCGCGAGCTTTGCAAAGAGGTCGCGGAAGGTGAGCCCCACGTTGACCGAGCGGTAGACGCGGATGGTACGCGCTTTGTCTGCGCCTTCCGAATAGGTGCCGTCGGCATTGACGTGAGGCGCGGGGACTTCGTCGAAATAGTGCTGCCCCCATTCGAGGAGCACGCTCACCGTGGGGTTGTCGCCCAGCACCCAGGTTTCGGGGAAGCGGTCCTTTTCGGTGCCGATGATGGTCTGCGAGGTCTCGACAAGTTCCTCGAAGAGATATTTGCCGAGCTTGCCGCAGGGGGCGACATGAAGAGCGAGCTCGGAAAAACTGACTTCCATCGTGCGGTAGACGTCCTGCGGGACCTGCCAGAGCGGGATGTCGCTTTCAAAGATGAGGTTGGCGGCGTCGATGTCCTGACAGAGGTTGAATTCGGGGTTGCCCGCAGGATAACTTCCGCCGCCGATCCAGACGGCGGTGAGCTTTTGTGCGATGCGGGGCTCTATCTTGTAGGCTGCGGCAAGATCGGTGATGCCGCCTAAGAAACACACGAAGAGCGGGCGGCTGTCTTCCTTCATTGCCTCTTGGACGATGAACTTGGCGCCTTCGCTCGGCTCATCGCCGCGGGCGAGCTCAAACTGCGCGCCCTTCAAAAGGGGCACGTCGTCGATCTCCGCCAAAGAGAGAAGGCGCTCGCCCTCTTCGTAGCTCATCTGCATGGTGTTGCCGCGACGGGAGAGCATGGTCTTAAGCCCCTCGCCGAAGCGGCCCGACTCCCCTCTTGCGGCGACTTCTTCGGCAAGGCGGGGGAACCATTCGAAGTGCCCCGCGATGATGCCGAGCACTTCTTCGTTGGGGGAAAGCAGATGATGCATGACGGCGTACTGGTCGTCTGCCTCGTTTTTCAGGTCGCTGTGGACGATGACGCGGATGCGCTTTTCTTTGGGAATGGAAAATCCTAATTTCTGTAAGACTTCTTCGCGTTTCATGGATGTTCTCCTCGGGAGAGGTGCGGCTCCCCTCTTTTTTCTTATCATAGCAGAAAAAACTGTGAGGTTCTATCAAAATTTTTTCGTCAATGACAAGATATTTTCCTTTTTCAGCCTGCGAACTGGGCGTTGTAGAGGTTTGCGTAGAAGCCGCGGCGGGAAAGGAGTTCGTCGTGCGTGCCCTGTTCGACGATGTTGCCGTGGTCGAGCACGAGGATGAGGTCGGCGTTTTGGATGGTCGAGAGGCGGTGGGCGATGACGAAGCTCGTGCGGCCCTTCGTGAGGGCGTCCATCGCCGCCTGGATGGTGCGCTCGGTGCGGGTGTCGACGTTTGAAGTCGCCTCGTCCAGAATGAGCATGGGCGCATCCTCGATCATGGCGCGGGCGATGGTGACGAGCTGCTTCTGCCCGCCCGAGAGGGAATTTTCGCCGATGACCGTCTCCGCGCCCTCGGGGAGCGCCGCGACGAGATGATAGATATCGGAAGCGATGACCGCCTCTTTGATGCGCTCTTCGGGAACGCCCTGCTTGCTGTAGAGGACGTTGTCGCGCAATGTGCCGCCGAACACCCATGCATCCTGCAAGACCATCGAGAAGAGATCGCGCACGTTGGCGCGGGAGAGCGATTTGATGGAGACGCCGTCGATGAGGATATCCCCTTCGCATTCGTAAAAGCGCATCAGAAGATTGACGAGCGTCGTCTTGCCTGCGCCCGTGGGACCGACGATGGCGACCTTCTGCCCCGCTTTGACCGTCGCGGAGAAATCGCGGAGGACGGGGTGGGAAGCATCATACCCGAAGGAGACGTGGCGGAATTCGACGGCGCCTTTCACCTCTTCGGGCGCAATGTGCGCGGCGGGCGTTTCCTGCGGTTCTTCCTCCTCTTCGAGGAATTCAAAGACGCGGCCTGCGGCGGCAGAGGCGGACTGGAACAAGTTCGCCGCCTGCCCGAGCTGCGACAAGGGAGACTGGAAGAGGTTGATGTAGAGAAGAAAGGCGGCAAGATCGCCGAGCGTTGCCCCGCCGCGCGCCATCAGGATGCCCCCTACCACGCAGATGGCGACATAGCCGAGCTTGGAGATGAAGGTCGTCAGCGGATGGGCGATCGCCGAGATGACATTGGCGCGGTACATGGAGGCGCGGAGGCGTTCGTTGCCCCGTTCGAAGTTTTGCAGGGCGCGCTCCTCGGCGCCGTAAGCGCGGATGAGTTCGAGCGAGGAGTAATACTCCTCCGCACAGCCGTTGAGCGCTCCGAGCCGCTGCTGCTGGGCGCGGAAGTACTTCTGCGAACGGCGCACGATGAAGGCGATGACAAGGAGAGAGAAGGGAACGGTCGCAAAGGCGGTGAGCGTCATCCACGGGTCGGTGAGGAACATCATGACGATGACGACGACGAGCTGCACCGCCGCCGTGAGCGACGTGCTCAGCGAGCTTGCCATGGACTGGGCGACGGTATCGACGTCGTTGGTGACGCGGGAGAGCGTATCGCCCAGGGCGTGGCCGTCGAAATAGCGCATGGGAAGCCTGCCGAGCTTGGCGGAGATATCCGTGCGCAAACGGCGCGCGACGCTCTGATTGATGCCCGCCATGAGATAGGCTTGCAAATAAGAGCAGAACGCGGAGCCTAAGTACATGCCCGTGAGCGTCAGCCCGAGGCGGAGGATGACGTTCATATCGATGACGTCTGCCATCGTCAGCGAGCCCGATGCCTGACGGGATGCCGACTCGATGTAGTCGGTGAGCTCCTTTAAGAAGGTGGCGGCAAAGACGGTGAGAAAGACGCCCGCGATGCTCAGAATGAGCACGGCGATAAGCCCCGCAAGATGGCGCTTGCAGTAAATAAGTAATTTGGAAAGCGGCGATCTGTTCTTTTGTTGTTTCATCTTGCAAGCTCCTCTTGGGTCATTTGTGATTGTGCTATTTCGAGGTAGGCGGGACAAGTTTTAAGCAATTCTTCGTGCGTGCCTGCGCCTGCCATTTTGCCGTGATCCAACACGACGATGACGTCGGCATCGCGCACGGTGGAGATGCGCTGGGCGACGATGACTTTGGTGGTGCCTGCAAAGCGCTCTTTGAGGTTTTTCCTCACTTTGGCGTCCGTTGCGAAGTCGAGCGCGGAGAAGCTGTCGTCAAAGAGCACATAAGAAGGCCTGGCGGCAACGGCGCGGGCGATGGAGAGGCGCTGGCGCTGCCCGCCCGAGAAGTTGCGCCCGCCCTGCGCGACCTCTGCCTGCAAGCCCCCCTTTTCCGTGATGAACTCTGCGGCGCAGGCGGTGTCTGCCGCCGCCATGAGGGCTTCGTCCGAAAGCGAAGGGTCGGCGAAGGCGAGGTTTTCGCGGATGGTGCCCGAAAGGAGCGCGCTTTTCTGCGGGGCGTAGCCGAGGTGGCTGCGGAGCTCCTTTTGCGGGACGTCCTTAACGTTCATGCCGCCCACGAAGACTCCGCCCGCGTCGGCATCGAGAAAGCGCAGAAGGAGCTTCAGAAGCGTCGTCTTGCCTGCGCCCGTGCCGCCCACGACGGCGAGCGTCTGCCCCCTCTCCACACGGAAAGAGACCCGGCTTATCACAGGCGCGCCGCCGTAGCTTGCGGAAACACCTTTCATCTCGATGGAGCCGTCGGGGGTATAGGAGACGGGAGCGGCGGGGTCTTTGAGTTCGGATTGCTTTTGGAGCACTTCCAAAATGCGCTTAGCGGAGACCTGCGCGCGCGGGATCATGTTGAAGAGCATGATGAGCACCATGAACGCCGTAACGACCTGCGAGGCGAGCTGGGTGAAGGAGAACATTTCGGGGAAGAAGGCGGCGTTGTTGTCGCGCACGATGATGAAGCACCCCAGCCAATAGATGGCGAGCGTCAGGCCGTTGAAGATGAGCATCATGAGGGGGTTCATGAGCGCCATCGCGCGGCCTGCGAAGGTGTTGTTCTTCTGCAAAGCTGCGCTCACCTCTTCGAAGCGGGTGCGCTCGTATTCTTCCGCATTGTAGGCGCGCACGACGCGGATGCCCGTGAGCGTATCGCGCAAGGTGCCGTTGAGGCGGTCGGTGAGCTTCTGGACGAGCTTGAAGCGGGGCAGCGTGACGGCGAGGATGGCGGCGATGCCGCAGAGCAAAATGACGACGGCGCCCGCCGTGACGAAGGTGAGTTCGCCGCTCGACTGGGCGATGCGGACGATCGCCATGCCAGCCATGAGGGGCGCGCCCACGCCGAGGCGAAGGATGAGCGCCATCGAGGAGACGACCTGCTGGACGTCGTTGGTGGTGCGCGTCAAAAGCGAGCCCGCCGTAAACGCGCCTGCCGTGCGGTCGGAAAGCGAAAGAACGTGCGCGAACACCTCCCCTCTCAGCCGCCGCCCGAGGCCCGTTGAGATGGAGGCGGAGAGGAAGGTCTCTGCGATGGTCGCAAGGACGCTCACCGCCGCGAAGGCGAGCATGACGCCGCCCGTTCTGAGGATGGAAAGCGCCTCTGCGCCCGCCTGCATCTGTTCGACGATGCGCGCCGTATAGGTGGGAAGCGTGACGTCGGCAAACACCTGCACGACGAGGAAGGTAAGGAGCAAGAGAAAGAAGAAAACTTGTTTTTTGGTGAGATAGCGAATGAGGCGAAACATGATGCCCTCCCTTTGTTCTGCTTTATACTGTAAGGGAATAATAGGAACCCGATCAAAAGCGCGTATTTTGCCCCGATACTGCGTTAAGGCCCTTGACCGTGCGCTCGGCACGGCCTGCGGCCCTTGCCTTGTCTGGGGGCAAAACCGCAGCTTTTGATTGCTTCGCACTTTTGGCGAGTAGATTTTGAGATGCTTTGCCGTGAAGAGGATGCAGCAATACCGCCGTATTGCAAAGACGATGAACGGCAAGGCGTCCAATTCATACCACAGCCCTCGCAAAATTTTACGATGTAAAATTTTGCGAAGAGGAGCGGCAGACGAAAAAGCGCGGCGGTCGGCTTTGCCGAATGCCCGCAAGACACGTCTTGCCGCGACGAAAAGCGTGGTTCGTACTGTTCCCTTACAGTATTGTAGCATAAACTTTACATGTTGTCAAGTGTTTAGGACAAAAATGATTGACGAGTTGTAAAGAACTTTTGCGCAAACGCTTGCCTTTCGGGGGAAAATGTGCTATCTTGAAGGCATGAACAAGTTTGAGGAAAAGCGTGCGGAGCGCAGAAAGATCATTCTGACGGAAGCGAAGAAGCTCGTTCTGGAGCGCGGCATCTATGACGGGGCGATGAGCGAGCTCGCCGTGCGGGCGGGCATCTCACGCCAGCAGCTCTATAACTACTATAAGAACCTCGACGAGGTGCTTGAAGGCATCATGGAAGAGCTCGTTGCGCACTCCTATCTTGCGCGCATCGCGGACGCCGCCGAGGTGGACACGCCCGAGAATCTCATCCGCTATGCCATCCTCGCCTTCAAGGATCTCTCGCCCGAGGTGCATGAGGATCTTCTGTTCATGAACTTGTATTCGGTGCACCTTGCGACCGCCCCCTCTGTGCATGCGGAGCGCAGGCCGGCGCGCATCCTGCTCTTTGAACGGCAGATCGTGCGCGGGCAGGAGATGGGCATTTTCCGCAGCGATAAGCCGCTTGAAGAGCTGACGGCGACCGTCTCTGTGCTGCTTGCGGGATATACCTTCCACTGCGAGACGCTCTCCGAAAACGCGAGGGCGCGGATGCTCGGCGAGGAGATGCTGCACCGCCTTGCCGATATGGTCTTGGCGTACTTGAAGGGCTCCCCCACGCCTTCTGTGTGAATTCTTTGGAAAGACGGCGGGAGTTAAGCGTTCTACTTGAATTAGTTTATGTATATAAGAAGCAATCGGAGAAAAAAGGCGATAATTTTGCAAAAAAGCCAAAGAATCTGATAGACTTCTTCGGATATATCTGATATAATAGAGCCAAGATCGAACGTGGCCGAAGCTTCACGACATCATTTCCCCCTATATTTTGATCAAATTCGGCGGCTTCGATCGACAATTTACAAAAAGGGAACGGTACACTCCGTTCCCTTTTTTTGTTTGCTTATTTTGTTTGCTTATGATCCGGCGGTCTGCTCTCCCCGCGGAACAGCCTGCGATAGTTAACGGAACTATGCAGGACACGCAAAATGACAACGGCATCTTCCTCCTCGCGAATGAGATAAAAAATGAGATAATCTTCAAAGGGCAGCATGCGTACGCCGAGCGAAGTCAGTTCGGGAAACCTTCCTGTGCGGCCGATGCCCGGGAAATCTCTCAATCCGAGGATGCAATCTTCCATTCTCGAAAGATAGGCAGAAGCCCGTTCAGTGCTGTCCTCTGCGATATAACGATAGATATCGCTAAAATCGCTTTCCGCTTTCTCCGTATATACAATGTGGTACATTACTGCCCCCTGAATTTGGAAAACACTTCTTCGTGCGTCCTGACACGACCCTCTTCGAGGTCTTTCAGCCCTTCCGTGAGCTTCTCGTAGAGCTCCAGCCGAGCATAGAGCTCATCAAGGGCTTCGATATCCATGATAGCCGTATCCCCCTTTCCGTTCACCGTGATGTAGACGGGTTTGCCCGTTTCTTTGCAGAGACGAGAGATCTCCTGATAGTTGTTCCTGATGTCCGACGACGGTCTGATGGTAGGCATAGTATTCCTCCTTGCTTTATTGTATGTAAATTATATCATAATAACGATAGGTTGTCAATATAAAAGCGATAAAAATGCGGCACGCGGTCGGATCGTGCACATACTTCAGCAAAGGGTTTTGCTGCAAAAACGGACGCGGAGGATGCGGGAGGCGGGAAAAAAGACGGCCGACGAGGCGGGAGAAAGCGAAAAAGACGGCCGAAGGAACGGCCGCCTTTTTCAGGGGGAGGAGGATGTGCGGTGTTTGAGGTGCACGGAAGACCCGCGCACTCTGTATGCAAAGGGCGCGGCGGGTCCGGGCGCACCAATGCGAAAAGCTTCGGGGGCTTCGCGCGCCGCCGAGGCAAGAGGCTTCGGCGGAGCTATGTGCCGCTCCTCTCTTTGAGAGCGGGTTATTGGTTTGCCGCGCGGGTGAGAGCGACGGCGGCGGAAGTCGCTTTTTCGATCTGTTCGGGAGTCCCCTTCACCATCCAGCTGCCGCCGCAGGCGAAAATTTTGGGGAAGGAGAGATATTCGTTGAGGTTATCGGGCCCGACGCCGCCCGTCGGCATGAAATGGACCTGCGGGAAGGCGGCGGACAGCGCTTTGATAGTCTTTAATCCCCCGAAGTCGCCCGCGGGGAAAAATTTGAGGTGATCGTACCCGAGCGAAAGCGCCTTGATGACCTCCGTCGGCGTGACGACCCCGGGGAGATAAGGGATCCCTTCCCGCATGCACACTTTGGCGACTTTTTTGGAGCAGCCCGGGGAGACGATGAACTTCGCCCCCGCCGCGATGGCGCGCTCGCACTGCTCCTTGTTGATGACGGTACCCGCGCCCACGAGCATTTCGGGGAATTTTTGGACGGCGAGAGAGATCGCCGCTTCGGCGCACTCCGTGCGGAAACAGATCTCCGCGACGGGGAGCCCGCCCCTGATGAGCGCGGAAAGCGTGGGCCCGGCGTCTTCGATCGACTTTAACGTGACGACGGGCACGAGCTTGCATTCCTGGATCCGCTCCAATACTTCGTTCATTGGTTTGCCTCCTTGAGATAACGGTCGAAAAATGTTCCCATCTTTTGGTTGGCATCCTGCGCTTCGGGCAGCGCCGCGATGACGGGGAATGCGTGCAGAAGCCCGTGATAGACTTCGAGCTCACAGGGGACGCCTGCCGCTTTCAGCTTTTCGGAAAAGCGCACGGAGTCGTCGTAGAGATACTCACTGTCGGAAACGGTCAGAAAGCAGGGCGGGAAGCCCGTGACGTCGCCAAAAAGAGGCGAGGCGAGCGGATCGAAAGCCCGTTCCGGGTCGCAAAGATAGGTCGCGCGCACCTCCCTGAGGAAGGTCTTGCCCAGCATGCAGTCGGTGGCGGCGTTGTTTCGATAGGAAGGGAATTCCTCCCGATATTGCAGCGTCGGCGAGAGCAGCGCGGCACAGGCGGGAAGCGGGAGCCCTTCTGCCCTGGCGGAAAGAAGGGTGGACGCGACGAGGTTGCCGCCCGCACTCTCCCCCACAATGGCGATGTTCTTCGGATCGTACCGTTTGAGGATGGCGCGGTAATGGGAAAGGCAGTCCTCGGGCGCCGCGGGGAAGGGATGCTCGGGCGCAAGACGGTAATCGGCGCTCCAGACGTTGTAGGAAAGCTCTTTTGCGAGATAGCCCGTAAAGTTGCGGCGGGATGCCGAGGAACCGCCCAAAAAGCCTCCGCCGTGGATATAAAAGACGAGCTTATCTTTGGGGTTTTCGGGGCAGGAGAGAAATTCGCCTGCAAGCGGTGCGGGAAGCCCCCTACCGAAACGCCTTCGGGCGCTTCCAAAGCCCGCTCCCCCGCGCGGCGGGCGGCGTAGTCGGGCCAGTTGTTTTCGTCAAAGTCGCTCTTCCCCTGCAGGATGAAGCGGAAGGCGGTATCGTGCATTTCACTCATAGAATGTGCTCCTTGAACGGGCGGCGGACGTCAGGCGCGGTCTTTGCGGACGGCTTCGAAGAGGCCGGAAAGATAGGCTGCGCCGAGGGCACGATCGTAGAGGCCGTAGCCGGGTTTTCCTTCCTCGCCCCAGATATTTCTGCCGTGGTCGGGACGGACATAGCCCGTAAAGCCGTTCTCTTCGAGCGCCTTGACGATGGCGTAGATATCGACGTTGCCGTCCTTAGTCTGATGGCCGTTTTCGTAGAAGTCCGTCTCGTTGACGAATTTGAGCTGACGGAGATGGGCGAAATAGATGCGCTTTGCGTACTTTTCCGCCATTTTGGGAAGGTCGTTGAATCGCCCTGCGCCGAGGCTGCCCGTGCAGAAGGTGAAGCCGTTGTGGATATTTGGAACGGCGTTTATCATCTTTTCGTAGCTCTCCGCGCCCGTGACGATGCGGGGAAGACCGAAGATATCCCAGGGCGGATCGTCGGGGTGGATCGCCATGTTGATGCCCGTTTCGTCGCACGCGGGCATGATGCCGTTCAGGAAATAGACGAGGTTTTCAAAGAGCTGTTCGTGCGAGATGTTCTCATACTCTTTGAGGAGGCCGCCAAGCTCTTCGGGGGTATAGCTTTCGTCCCAGCCGGGAAGGCGCAGGTTGTGCTTATCGAGCTTTTGGAAGTCCGCCTCCTTATAGGCGAGGCAGACGGCGCCGTTTTTTTGCACATAGTGAAGATCGGTGCGGAACCAATCGAAGACGGGCATGAAGTTGTAGCAGATGCACCTGACGCCGAATTTGCCCAAATTGCGGATGGTCTCCGCATAGTTGGCGATGAGACGGTCGCGCGAGGGCTTGCCGAGCTTGATATCTTCATGCACGGGGACGGACTCGATGACTTCCATCTCAAGCCCCGCTTGTTCGCACAGCTCTTTGAGGCGGGCGATCTTTTCACACGGCCAGACTTCGCCCACGGGGACGTCATAAACAGCCGTGACGACGCCCGACATGTTGGGGATCTGCCTGATGTAGGAAAGCGGGATGCAATCGCTCTCTCCGTACCAGCGGAAGGTCATTTTCATCATGATGTTCTCCTTTTTGTTCAATTCTTATGAAGGGCGAACTGCAGAAATTCTGCTCTTCCCGCGCCGTGATAGAGAAAGCGGAGCGCGGATGTGCCGTGAGCGGTCAGGTCGGCTTCGACCTGCTGCCATGCGACGGAGGGGGCGACGGGGATGCGGGCAGCCGTTTCTTCCCCGATCTTCACTTCGAATTTGCCCTCTCCCGTGCCGCGCACCCAAAGAGAAAGGCGGTAACTCCCTTCGAAGGCGAAATACTTGTAGGCGATGAGCGTGCCGTCGGCGAGATTCGTGAGATAGCGCTCGTCATTCGCGTGCGTGATGAAGGGGATGTCCTCCTCGATCGCGCGGTTGGTGATGTGCGGCATATGACCGTTCGTCAGGTTGCAGCAGACGGGCGCGGGGAAGACGCCTTCGGGCAGGAGCGGGCCGCCGTTGAGGCCGCAGGACGTCATTTCCACCTGCGGGATGCAGCCGTCCGCGAGCAATTGGACGGGCTCGGCGCACGCCTGGCGACTGAAAGTGGAACGGTGCGTCTGACGGTGATAAAAAATATACCACCTGCCGTTGATGCATTCGATGCTGCCGTGGTTGTTGGCGGTCTGGTTGAGACGATCCTCTTCCCGCCTTCCCGAAAGCCCGACGTCGCCGTTGGAGACGATCGTGCCGCGGAAGGTAAAGCCGCGGTCGGGATAGCGGCTCGTCGCATAGCAGAGCTCGTGGCTGAGCTGAGAGGAGTAGATGAAGTAATAAAGATCCCCCACCTTGCGGATGGAGCTTGCCTCGTAGAAGGCGTGGCCTTCAAAGCTTGTGCCCTCCGCCATGAACTGACCGGGCAGGATGCGCCTGGGGAGTTCGTCGACGGTGAGCATATCCTCCTTCAAGGTGCAGGCGACGGCGCCCATCAGACTGCCGCCCTCTTCCCCTTCCACCTCTTCGCACGTGCGGTGAAAAAGGCGCGTTTCGCCCATGAGGAGCATCTCCCTGAACTGTTCGGGGGGAACGTCGTGCCCGCGGTTGGCTTTGGCGGCATTGGTCGAGAGCGACCAGCCGTAATAGAGGCGGATGACGCCGTTATCGTTGAGGACGGCGGGATCGGCAGGCACGAAGCGGCGGAGCGGACTGCCGTCGGGGAGACGGACTTCGCCCAAAAAGCGGTAATTCCCGCAGGGGGAATCGGCGACGGCGACGAAGATGCCGCCCTCAAAATCGCCGAGGCAGTAATAAAGATAGTATTTTCCGTCGTTCCCGCGCACGACGTCGGGCGCGTAGAGGCACTTCCCCTTCCCGCCCGGCTGACGGTCGGCGGAATAGATGACGCCCTCATACCGCCATGAAGCGAGATCGTCGACGGGCGCGGACCAGCCGACGTAATCGCCCATCTGACAGTATTCGGTGCCGCCCTCACGATCGTGCGAGCCGAAGAGATACACCCTGCCGCCGAAGACGTGGGGTTCACCGTCGGGGATGTATTCGTCGAGCGGAAGAAAAGGGTTGAAGGCTTGCTTTTTTGGTTGAACGCCGCTGTCGGAAGGCGCGGCGGCGCGAGCGGGCGCGCTGCCGTTGGAAGGCGCGGCGGCATTGGAAGGCGCGGCGGCGCTTGTTTCGTTGAACGGCGCATTTTGCGGCGCAGGGTCTTTCATAATTGGAGCGCCTCCTTGATGTTGAAGTAGCAGATGTTTTTTGCCGTTTCATACGCGGCGGAAAGGTCGTACTCGCCCTTCTCGACGAGGCTTCCGAGATAGTCCGAAAGGATGCGGCGGAAGAAGTCGAAACGGGCGTAGGAAGAAAACGAGCGGCTGTCGGTGAGCATCCCGTAGTTTGTTCCGAGGGCGGAATACTCCGCGATCGTGGAGAGGTTTTTGCGGATGCCTTGTACGGTATCGTTGAACCACCACGCGGCGCCCATCTTGACATGGCGGAAGGCGCCCGTGAGGCAGGCGAGCGCGGGGAGCTCGGAATCGTTCAAAGTATATAAAATGGTTTCGGGGCGTTCTTCATCGGATAGTTGCCCGAAGAATTGAATGACGTTCTGAATGGGAGAGCGGTCGGCGATGACGTCGAAGCCCGCATCTGCCCCGCACTTTGCAAACATGGGGCCGTTGACGTTGCGCGTCACGGCAAAGTGCAGCTGCATGATGATATGATGCTTTTTGTAGAGGCGGGCGAGCTCGACGAGGAGATACCCGAAGAGCGCCTCTTTTTGCTCTTCCGAGAGCGATCTGCGCTCCGAATACAGTTTTTCGGCAGTACTATGCGTGACATAATACTGTGCAAAACGGCAAAATCCGTGATCCGAGATGCGGCATCCGCGGGAAATGAAGTATAAAAGGCGCTTTTCGACAGCTTTTAAAAGGCCCGCCAGCGTGCTCACATCCTCCCCCGCCGCCTCGCCCAAACACTCAAGATAACCTTCGTCGAGCGTGAAGAGCTTATCGGGACGGAAGGTGGGAGCAACGATCGTTCCGCCGTACTTGCCGTGGGCCAAAAGGTCGTCGCAGGGGTCGTCCGTCGTGGCGACGAACTCCACCTTGTACTGCTTCAAAAGAGTGGAAACAGAGATATTCTGAAGCTTTTCGTTGGCGGCGTCGAAGATGCGGTCGGCGCTCTCCGCGCTCAGCGGTTCGAAGATGCCGAACACCTGCTGAAGCTCCATGTGCGTCCAATAGTAGAGCGGGTTCCCCGCGAGCTTCGGAAGGACGGAGGCGTAGGCACGGAACTTTTCGCGCCAGGAGCTGTTGCCCGTGATGAGCTCCTCCCCCACCCCGCAAAGGCGCATCGCACGCCATTTGTAGTGATCGCCCGAAAGCCAGAGTTCGCCGATGTTTTGGAATTTGGCGTCGTCTTTGATCTTATACTGATCGAGATGGCAGTGATAGTCGATGATGGGAAGGTCTTTGACTTCCGAATAGATCTTTTTCGCCGACTCGCTGTTCAAAAGCAGGTCGGGCCCGAAGAAAGATTTCATATTTTCTCCTTATCTGATTTGTAGTTTGAGTCGATGGTCAAAGTCTCCATTCGCTCTTCCAGCGGAGAACGGGGCGTCCCCCCTCCCACTCCAGGGGAAGGAACACATAGTCGGCGAGCGAGGTGTTGCAGGCTTCCGACATGTGGATGGCGACCTTCATCGCCTCTTCGCGGTCGCGGACGGGATCGAGACCGAGCTCTTTGAGCTTTTCCATGATCTTTTTCTGCGTGGCGGGATCGGGACGGGGATCGCCCGTGTAGCTCCATTCGTTGAGCTCGGGCATCCACCTGTCTCCCAAATACAGAAACCGCCCGTTCACTTCGATGACGCAGGTGGGCTGCGAGTGGAAGGTGGTGTTGGAAGGGTCGCCCTCTGAAAGGTCGCCGAGGACGGTGTAGCCGCGGAGCGGATCGTCGGAGACCGCCGCTTCCGAGGGATTGGGGCGATAGCCCGTCATGCCGCTCGTCAGAAGATAATGGCGGCCGCCACGCACGAAATGGGTGGGCGCTTCGCGCGTTTCGGGCGGCTTTTTGCCCGAATAGATGGCGACGGACTCCCCTTCCACCTCAGTATAGTCGGCGGAAAGGTGCGCGCCCAGAAGGTCGGTGTGGTCGGCTTCAAAATAGATGTAGGCATTGCCCTTCTCGTCCTTCCAAAGGTCGAAGTCGCCGCACTTGCGGCCGTACGGGAAATAACGGCCGTTCACGATGGTGTAGGGGCCTTTGAGGGCGTCCGCCGTGAGGACGGCGTAGTGCGAATCGTCGCAGTATTTGAGCCAGAGGACGTACTTTTTCGTCTTCCCGTTGAAGAGAAGGTGCGGGCGGTCGAGATGGCGCGCGGGATGCAGGATGCTCTCCCTGTTTTCAAGGTCGGGCGGCACGATGAGCCCTTCGTCCTGCCAATTCATGAGGTCGTTCGAGGAATAGAGACGCACGCCCCACGTCCAGACTTCGTCTTCGCCCGTGGTGTGATCCTTGTTTTCGCCGAGCCAATAGTAGGTGCCGTTCTCTTGGAAGATCTGCCCGCCGTGCGCCTGGATGCGCTTGCCGTCGGTATCCAGCCAGGGGGCGCCGGGAGTAAATGCGGTGTACATGATGAACTCCTTATGATGAAAGTTGCCGCAGTGCGACAAAGGATGGCGCGATGAATGCACGCTCAGACTTGTTTGAGTGGGCAGTCGCGTGCAGGGCAAGGAGGGCGCGGCTTTGCGAGGGGAGTGTATAAAGACATACATGACCCGAAGCGAAACGCAAGCCCGACGCCGCCATGCGCGATGAATGCACGCTCAAACGCCCGAGTAAGCCGAAAATCCACCATCCACGGGGATCACCGTTCCCGTTACAAAGCCGCTTGCTTCGTCGTCGGAGAGCCACAATAACGCGCCGAGAAGATCCTTCGTTTCGCCGAACTTCTTCATGGGCGTTGCGGCTAAAATTTTGCCCGTGCGCGCCGTGGGAGAGCCGTCCGCGTTGAAAAGAAGAGCGCGGTTCTGATTGGTGACGAAAAATCCGGGCGCGATGGCGTTGCAGCGGATGCCCTTCGAGGCAAAGTGCACCGCGAGCCACTGCGTGAAGTTGGAAATGCCTGCCTTTGCCGCGGAATAGGCGGGGATCTTGGTCAAGGGGCGGTAGGCGTTCATCGAGGAGATGTTGATGATGTTGCCGCCCGTTGCCATCATGTCGGCAGCAAAGACCTGCGTGACGAGGAACGCCGTCGTGATGTTGAGGTCGAACACGAATTTGATCCCGCTCTCGTCGAGGGCGAAAAAGTCCTTCTGCGCTTCCTCGGCTGCCGTTTCATTGTCCGTCGTGGCGCGAGGATTGTTGCCGCCTGCGCCGTTGATGAGGAAGTTGACGGCGCCGAACGCTTCGTTGACTTCCTCTTTGGCAGCTTTGATGCTCTCTTTATCGAGGCAGTTGCAGCGGACGGCAATGGCGTTTTCGCCGAGCTCATCGGCGACAAGTTTGGCGGCATCGTAGTTGATGTCGAGCAGGGCGACTTTGGCGCCGCACTCCGCAAGGGCACGGGCGAATTCGCTCATAAGGACGCCGCCCGCACCCGTGACGGCGACGACTTTATCGCTTAAATCGACTTGAAAAGGCAGTTTCATAAGTTTCCTCCTGATTCTTGGCTTTGTTCTCCTATATGATAGCACATCGGACTGTTTTATTCTATCAAAATTGTTGGAACGATGACAAAATTTTGTTTTTTTCTTGCCGTGAGGGTCAATTTCCGCCGAGATCGCGCAAGAAAGCCGCTTTGAGGCGGGCCTCCTCCCCTTCCGCGTTTCCCTCTTTGACAAGTTCGAGGAAGGCGGGGAGCTGCGCCCACGAGGCTTCCTCGCTTCTTACGAGAATGGGATAGAAGAAGACGCCGTTTTCATTTGCCGCCCTCTCGTCGGTGAGTTCCCCGATCGCCTTGTTGACGGCGCGCGACCAGGAGAGCGCCTTCGAAAAGACGGAGTTTTCGGCGGCGTGGGCCTCGACAGCGCGCTCGGAAAGTTCTTTGCTCGTCTGCGCCCATCGGGAGAACGCCGCGACATTCTGATCGTCGGGGAAGAGCTCCGTTAAAATTTGGGCAAGACCCAAGAAGCGGTTGACACCGCGCGTCATGGAAAAGAGGTTGATCGCGTTCCAGCGATTTAAGGCGGCGTCGCGGCCCGCACCCAAGCCCCACTCATCGGCAAAACAGGGGCCGAAGCAGCGGAAGTGCTTGATGTTCATGGTGTCCATTGCGCAGCCGTCGCTGTCGACGCAGAGAAGGAAGGGCTTGCGGCGGACAAACTCATGCAGCGATTGTGCCATCGTTAAAACCTCGTGTCGAACATGCCGCAGAAGGCATCGACGGGAGAGACGCCCGTAAATTCGCTCTTGCCTTCGAGTTTATCGAGGAAGGCGTCGACGGTCGCTTCGTTGGCATCGTAGCAGTTGACGAAGGTCTTGATCTGCGGCACGTCCACCAAGTGGAAGGGGCAGTTGAAGGAGACGAAAATGGTCGGGATCTCGTTGACGTACCAAGGGTTATCCCACCCGCCCTTCGAGATCGCCCATTCGAGGCGCTGCGTCGTGCGCATCGTCGAGGAGACGTTCGCATAGCAGAGGACGAGGTCGTAGTTGTCGGTGAGCGCCGAGACGGACTGCTTTAAGCCGTAAGCGCCCTTGTTGCCCTTCTGCGAGAGGAGCTTGGTCGCTTCATCGCCGCCCTTTTGCATGAGCTCGACGATCTTGGCGACGGGATCGACGTACTCGGTGACCGCAAAGCCGCGCGCCTCCAGCTTCTCTTTGAGCTGATTTTTGAGCCTGGAGCCGTCCGCGCCCATGCCTGCGCGCCGCCATTTCGGGCGGGCTGGATACGGAGACCGCCTATACGCTCGGGGAGCTCTATGTGCAGCGCATCGAAAAGGCGGAGACCCTGACCGAGCTCGGGAAGCTTTCGCGAGCCATCAAACGGGACTATTGCAGGCGGGTGAAACAGCTCTCCGCACCGAAGATCGACAATTTGTATGTGCTGAGATCGGCGGAATATGTGCAGAAGCACATCTATGAAAGGGTGACGGCAAGAGAGCTTGCGGAAAAAGCGGGCGTTTCGCCCGAGTATCTTTCGACGCTCTTTTCCGAGCACATGAAGTGCTCCATCCCGCAGTATATCGCGCGGCAGAAGATCTTAGAGGCCAAGAAGCTGCTGCGGTTCACCGAGAAGCCGCTTTCGGAGATCGCGGCGCTTCTCAATTTTTCCTCGCAGAGCTACTTTCAGGCGCAGTTCAAGAAGATACGGGGCATCACCCCTGCCGCCTACCGCGAAAAATACCGCATGGGGATACGGGGAGAGTGAAGTGTGCGCGGAGCCGCCCGCGCCGAAAAACGGCGCGGGCGGCGGGAACGGCGCGGGTAGAAAAGCGGCGCGGACATAAAAAGAATGGCGCGGGGCGCCCTGCCGCATGGCAGGGCGCCCCGCGCCGTTTTCTGTTTTGTTCCCCTATCGCCGAGGCTTCGGGGGAAAGATCAGACTTTCTCTTTGAGGAGGGGCGTGATGCCGCGCTCGTCTTTGCCCAGCTTTTGCAGGAGGGAGAGGAAGCTTTCGAAGGGGTGCGCCTGTTCCATCATGCCCTGCAGGTCTTCTCAAAGAGGGCGAGATCGGTTTTGCCGAGACAGGATTCGACTTCCGCCCGAAGCGGCCCCGGGATGCCGATGGCGCGGAGAAATTTGTCCGTCGTAACTTAAGCCGTGCCGCCGAAGGAGAAGGAGAGAAGATCGCACGGCTCTTTGCCGCGGAAGACGAGCCGAAGCGGCTTTGTGCCGTATGCCGAGAAAGGACAGGTGACCTTTTGCCAGGTTTGGGAGGCGGGGAAGCTCACGTTCGCGCACTGTTCTTCGCCCGCGAAGACTTCGAACGCGCCTGCGCCGCCGCGCACGGTGAGGGTAAGCGGCGCAAGCCGCAAAGCAGGGTTTGGGGAAGGCACTCCCCAACAAGTTT
>ERZ1643249.332-NODE-332-length-57155-cov-18.271979_pt1 | contig 57155 bp, 49 predicted proteins | sample MGYA00579263_ERZ1643249 | MGnify/ENA primary metagenome ERZ1643249 (study PRJEB29033, sample SAMEA4952264) | chicken gut metagenome | biome: Broiler Chicken; feature: Gastrointestinal Tract; material: Caecum | place: Ireland | collected 2018 | study: Broiler...
TGTTCATGGCGAGGGTGACGATATCGACGTTGCCCGTGCGCTCGCCGTTGCCGAACAGCGTGCCCTCTATCCTGTCGGCGCCCGCCAGAAGCCCCATTTCGGCGGCGGCGACGCCGCAGCCGCGGTCGTTGTGCGGGTGGAGCGAGAGTACCACGTTTTCGCGGTACTTCATGTGCTTATGCATATATTCAATCTGCTGCGCATAAACGTGCGGCATGGCGTTTTCCACCGTGGCGGGCAGATTTATAACCGCCTTTCTTTCAGCAGTGGGCTGCCACACGTCCAAAACGGCGTTTACCACCTCGAGCGCATACTCGGGCTCGGTGCCCGTGAACGACTCGGGCGAATACTCGAAGCGGTAGTTCGCCCCGTCGCGCTCGGCGAGGTCCTTTAAAAGCTGCGCACCGTCGACAGCTATCTTCTTTATGGCCGCCTTATCCTTTTTGAATACCTGCTCGCGCTGGGCGACGGACGTGGAGTTATAGACGTGCACGATGACGTTCTTTGCGCCCTTTACCGCGTCGAAAGTCCTTCTTATAATATGTTCGCGCGCCTGTGTGAGCACCTGAATGGTGACGTCGTCGGGAATGAGCTCGTCGTCGATGAGCTTGCGCAGAAAGTCGTACTCCGTCTCCGAGGCGGCGGGGAAGCCGACTTCGATCTCCTTGAAGCCGATTTCAACGAGCAGTTTAAAAAACTCCACCTTCGTCTCGAGCGACATTGGCTCGATAAGGCTCTGGTTGCCGTCGCGAAGATCTACCGAGCACCAGACGGGCGCGCACGAAACGGCGTCCTTTTCGGCCCAGTCCATGCAGCGCTCCTTGGGAAGAAAATACTGTTTTGAATACTTTTTATAATTTTCCATAGATACACCTATACGATTTAATTTCACGAAAGTCGCTTTCGGTTTATAGCAGCAAGTAGTGAACCCCTCCGCCGCTACGCGGCACCTCCCCTTAATGGGAGGCTCTTCACCGCATTTCCCTGTCCATAACGACTTCATAGAAGCGAGTAGTGCCAGGAGCGCGCGGAAGGTTTGAGGGAGTTTACTAAAGCGTAAATGACCGAAAACACCCGTAAGCGCGACACCGCAATACGATGCTTATATGAAGGCAAGCGGCGCAAATAAAAATAGCGGCATCTCCTATAAAGAGACGTCGCTAAACGTGGTACCACTCTTCTTCACAGCAAATATGCTGCCTCATGGGTGCAAGCACACCCGCTCCGTTATACGGCGGAAATACCGTCTTTGCCTACTTTTAGTTTCAGCAAAGCTGCTCCGCGGCGAGTTCGCCATACCTCTTCGTCTGTCTCGCACCGTACGACAGATCTCTGCACCCGAAAGTGTGGTTACTGCTCCGCTTCACTGCATTATACACTATATTCAGTTTTCACGAAAATTTAGCGCGGGCCGCGCACCAAATTTTCCGTGACTTTTAGCGGCTCTGCCGCTCTTGCCGCGATTTTAAGGGCCCTCAATCATATAATCTGTGAATGTTGATAGTAGAATTATGTTATCATATAAAAATGTAAAAATCAAGCATTTTGTGCAAAATTTTTTATGGCCGCGGCGCCGAAGGGCGCCGCGGCCAAAGCAAACGATGCCAAAGTTTTATAAAATGCCGCTCAACCCTCCTGCGTGTGGCCCTCGCGCGAGCTGTCGGGGATATGCGAATACAACTCGAATTCCTCGTCAATGTTGAACTCCGCCGCGTCGTCAAATGCGGCAAGTTTTGATATAGAAACTTCGTATGCCGTCATCGTTAAAAACGAGCCGTCGTCCTGCTTTTTCTGGTACTCCCTGCTCTGTATCCTGCCCGAGAGCGCTATCTTATCGCCCACGGCGAGGTTTTTTACAAACCGCGCGTTCCTGCCCCACGCGATCGCGGGGATATAGTCCGACTTGTTGTACGAGCGGTTTACGGCGACCAGGAGATCGGCTATCTCCCTGTTGAACGGCGTGGTTCGGTACACCGGCGGCTTGCAAATATAGCCTGAAAGCACTATACTGTTGGGATTTTTGCCCTGCGGTTCCTCAAGAAGTTCGCGCACAAACACCGTGAGCATGAGGCGGGAGCGGCCGCCCTCGAGCTTGTTGTACGAGCGGAACTGCCCCAGAACGCTTATCTGCGCACCCGGCTTCATGTCCTCCGTCATTATCCGCTCCGACACGGTGACCGGCAGTATATCCGCCTGTCCCGAGAGGCGCAGCACCTTTACGAAAAATTCGTAAAAACCCTCGCCGAACACCTCGTGCGAAAATTTCGCCTCGCTGACTATCTCGCCGTGAATGTAGACCCTGTTGTTTTTTTCCGTACTGTAATTCATTTAAGCCTCCAATAAAGTATTTCTTTTATATTTTAAATATTTTTGTCCCTGACTTAATTGCCGCGCGTTCATGCCGCCTGCTCCGCGGGCTGCTGCCTGCCGTTTGAATCTATGTAATAGTTATCCCTGTAAATCAGTTGATCTACGGGCACAAACGTGTAACCTCGCGATATAAGTTCCTTTAAAATCACGGGCACGGCCTCGGCCGTGTGCAGACCGTTATTGTGCATGAGAATAATAGAGCCGCTCTGCACCCTGTTTATCACGCGCATGGATATCTCTCCCGCCGGCAAGTCCTTCCAGTCGAGGCTGTCGACGTCCCACTGAATGGTGTAATACCCCTCTTCTTCGGCGGTTTTTATCAGTTCGTTGTCGTAGTCGCCGTAGGGAGCGCGGAAAAGCTCCACCGGCGCGCCCGTAACGGCCGTTATTGCCGCGGAGGAGCAGGCAAGTTCGGCGCGTATCTCATCCGCCGAGAGCTTTGACATATAGGAATGTGTCTTTGAGTGCGTCCCTATGGAGTGCCCGGCCTCATAGATGCGCTCCACATATGAAGAATACTTTTCCGTCCAGAACTCGACCATAAAAAAAGTCGCCTTAACGTTGTAGTCCGAAAGCGCCTGTAAGATTGCGTCGGTATGTTCGGTGCCCCAGGCACAGTCGAACGTTATCGAGATATGTTTGTCCTCCCGCTCCACGCTGTATATGGGTATGCGGCGGTTCGTGCCGCCGTAGAAAACGGCATATGCGCCCGTAAAATACACGGCGAGAAGGAGCGCCGCAAGAGTTACTACCGCAATGAGAGAGAGAAGTATTGTTTTTAATTTTACCGTAGCCGTAAAAGCAGGTTTAGCCATATAATACCAAAACGAAAGTGACGATTTTTTTGCTATAGCGGGTAATTTTGACGATTTTTAACGAAAACTTCAGCCCGCAACTTCCGCAACAGAATTGCGATTTCCGCACGTTGCGCCATGTCTGTAAGCCGTGCAGAGATTTATTAAGTTCGGTATATTTTATTTTGCGGACGGCGGCATTATTACTGCAGGAAATAAAAACCGCAGGGCGGGGCGCAAAATTGCGCCCCGCCCTGCGGTTGAAACAACTGAAAACGATTTTACAGATTTATTATCGGGTTCTAATCCGAAAGCAACTTTCTTAAAATGGCCTCGGCCTTTTTTATGTCGGCCTTGCCCTGGGTGGCGCGCTTTATATAGCCGAACAGGCCGCCGATGGCCTTTTCCTTGCCGCCCTTAAAGTCCTCCGCCACCTTGGGGTTTTGCGCTATGGCCTCGCGGCACAGCGCCTCGAGCTCGCCCTCGGAGACGCCCGCAAGGTCGGCCTCGCTGATATAATCGGAGAGGGCGCCGCCCTCTTTGAGCATCTTTGAAAGGGTCATCTGCGCAAGCGTTATGTTTATCTTGCCGCCGTCTACATACTTCACAAGCTGCGCCATATCCTCCGCCGAGATCTTTATATCGAAGGCCTCCTTCTCCTCCTCGGTGGGGAGCGTGGAATATATAGTGCCCAGAATGAGGTTGGAAAGGTTCTTTGCGCCCGCGCCCTGCGCTATGCAGCTATCGAAAAAGTCGCACACGGTCTTGTATTTATACAGAAGGTGCGCGTTCTGCGCGCTTATGCCGAGTTCGCCCGTGTATCGCCTCAGCTTTTCGAGCGGGAGCTCGGGCAGGGCAGCGGCGATTTCTTCCACTTTTTGCTGCGGGATATTCACTGTTAAAAGGTCGGGTTCGGGGAAGTAACGGTAGTCCTGCGCGTCCTCTTTGGTGCGCATTACATATGTCTCGCCCGTGCCCTCGTCAAAGCGCATGGTTGCCTGCTCTATCTTTCCGCCCGCGTCAAGTATCTCGGCCTGGCGGGCCGCCTCATACGCCATGGCCTTTTCGATAAAGCTGACGGAGTTCATGTTCTTTATCTCTGTGCGCGTGCCGAGCATGTCGCTCCCCTCCTCCTTTAAGGAGATATTCACGTCGCAGCGCATAGAGCCTTCCTGCATTTTGCAGTCGGAGACCCCAATATATCGCATGATGAGCTGTAATTTTTCAACGTATTCGCGCGCCTCCTCCGGCGAGGAGATGTCGGGCTCGGATACTATCTCGATGAGCGGCACGCCGCCGCGGTTGTAGTCGATATAGGTATAGCCGCGCTCGTGCACGAGTTTGCCCGCGTCCTCCTCTATGTGTATGCGAGTGAGCCTTATCCTCTTTCCGCTCTCCAGCTCGACATAGCCGTGCTCGCACAGCGGCTTATCGAACTGTGATATCTGATAGGCCTTGGGAAGGTCGGGGTAGCAATAATTTTTGCGGTCCAGATGCGTGGTGGTGTTTATTGTGCAGTGCGTGGCGAGGCCTGCGCGTATGGCGAACTCCACTACCTTTTTGTTGAGCACGGGCAGCGCACCGGGCTGTCCTGTGCATACGGGGCAGCAGTGCGTGTTGGGCGAAGCGCCGAACTTTGCGGAACAGCCGCAGAATATCTTTGTGGCAGTGGCAAGCTCCACATGCGTTTCAAAGCCCGATACAAGCTGATATTTCATAGCTCCACCTCACTTTTTGCCCCTAACTCTCCGCACAGCGGCGCGCTCACGGGGTGCTCGCGCTCGAAGAAGCGGGCCGCCGCCAGCGCGGTTTTGTCGCAGAACCTGTCTGCAATTATCTGCAACCCTATGGGCAGGCCGCCTTCACCTAAGCCGCACGGCAGCGACACGGCGGGCAGCCCCGCGATATTCACGGGCACCGTGCAGATATCTGCAAGGTACGCCTCCACCGAGTTTGCGCTCTTGTCGCCAAGCTTGAACGCCGTGGTGGGCGCGGTGGGAGTTAAGAGCACGTCGCAGCTTTTGAAAACTTCGGCAAACTCGGCTATAATGCGCTCGCGCAGCAGACACGCCTTTTTGTAGTACGCGTCGAAATAGCCGCTGGACAGCACATATGTGCCCAGCATTATCCGCCTTTTGACCTCCCTGCCAAAGCCAAAGGTGCGCGTCTTTAAGATCATGTCGTCAATGTCGGAAAAGCTCTCGGCGCGGTAGCCGTAGCGTATGCCGTCGTAGCGGCCGAGGTTGGAAGAGGCCTCGGCACAGCTTATGATATAGTAGACGGGCAGCGCCACTTTGAACGCGGGTATCTTTACGCGCTCCACCTTTGCGCCCGCGCGTTCGTAAAGGCATATTGCCGCCTCAATTGCAGATTTTACCTCGTCGGACACGCCCTCGGAGAAGAACTCTTCGGGCACGCCCACCCTTAAATTTTTTATGTCGATATCGAGGCCCGTTTCGCCCTCGGGAGTGGCCGCGGAGGTCTGGTCGCGGCTGTCCTGGCCGCGGATGGCATCGTAGACAATGGCCGCGTCCTCCACCGAACTTGCGAGCGGGCCTACCTGGTCGAGCGATGAAGCATAGGCAATGAGGCCGTAGCGCGACACCGCGCCGTATGTGGGCTTGAACCCGACCACGCCGCAGAACGACGCGGGCTGACGTATGGAGCCGCCCGTATCAGAGCCGAGCGCATATGCCGCCATATCCGCCTTTACCGCCGCCGCGGAGCCGCCCGACGAGCCGCCCGTCACCCTTGATATATCCACGGGGTTTTTGGGTGCGCCGTAGAAGGAAGTTTCGGAGGCCGAGCCCATGGCAAACTCGTCCATGTTGGTCTTGCCGAGCATTACCGCGCCCTGCGCGCTCAATTTTTCCCACACCGTGGCGCTGTAGTACGGCCTGAAGCCCTGCAATATCTTTGAACAGCAGGTGGTGAGCTGGCCGTCGGAACAGATATTGTCTTTAAGGGCCATGGGTATGCCCGTGAGAGAAGTCGCGCGGCCCTCTCTTATCAATATATCGGCGCGCGCCGCGGCCTTTAGGGCCTCGTCAAACGTCTGCGAGACATAGGCGTTGAGCGAGGGGTTGAGGCGTTCGATGCGGGATATATAGCGGCGAGTGAGCTCCTCCGACGAAATTTTGCCGCTCTTAAGCATATCGGAGAGCATCTTTATTTTGCCGCTCATTTTACCACCCGCTTTACGGCGAAATAGCCCCGCTCGCCGTGCACGTTTGAGAGGATCTTTTCGTTGGGTAAACTCGGAGCAACCTCGTCCTCGCGCAGATCGTCGAGCGCAATTTCGCGCGAGCCCACCTCGCGTATCGAGGAGGTGTCGCCTTCTATCTCTGAATTTATGCCGTCGCAAAAGACTATCATCTCTTCAAAGCCCTGCAAAAACTCGCCCTCCTCTTCCTCTGAAAAAGAGAGCCTTGCCAGGTGCGACAGCGTTTTGAATTCTTTATCGGTAATTGCCATATATGTGCCTGCCTATATAGATTATATATAACTTTGCGCAAAAGCGCAAATCATCACGCGGAGAAGCCGCTCATCACTCATCGCGTTGCCGCAAGGCAACTTATAACTGTTGCCCCGCCGCGTCATCTTATCTTTATGTGCACTTCGCGAAGCTGCTGCTCGGTCACTTCCGAAGGCGCGCCGCACATGAGGTCCTGCGCAGAGGCGCTCATGGGAAAGGCTATCACCTCGCGGATGTTCTCTTCGCCGCGAAGCAGCATTATCATTCTGTCCACGCCGGGAGCCATGCCCGCATGGGGAGGCGCGCCGAATTTGAACGCCGTATACAGCGCGCCAAACTTGGCTTTAAGCTCCTCCTCGGAGTAACCCGCTATCTCAAACGCCTTTTTCATGATATCCAAGTCGTGGTTGCGCACCGCGCCGGAGGAGAGCTCCACGCCGTTGCACACTATGTCGTACTGGTATGCGAGCACATCCAACGGGTCCTTCTCCTCGAGCGCCTTCAGTCCGCCCTGCGGCATTGAAAACGGGTTGTGCGTGAAGCCGACCTTGCCCGCCTCGTCGAGCTCGTACATAGGGAAATCGTTTACAAAGCAGAAGCGGTAGGCGTTCTCCTCGATAAGGCCCAGCCTTTTGCCCAACTCCTGCCTTATCTGCCCCGCAAGTTTGGGAGCAAGCGAGGGCGAATCGGCTATAAAGAATATCGTATCGCCGCTCTTTAAATCTGCAAGCGATATAAGCTCGCTCTTTAACTCCTGCGGGATGAATTTGTCTATGGGGCCCTTGAACGATAGGTCGTCGCCCACCTCTAAATAACCCAGTCCGCCCATGCCTATCGAAACGGCAAACTCAAGCAGTTTTTCGTGGAAACCCTTGCTCATCTCGGCGTGCACCTTTATGGCGCGCACCGTCGCGCCTATGAACGGCTTGAACGTACAGCGCGAAAAGAACTCCGACAGATCGATTATCTTAAGCGGGTTGCGAAGATCGGGCTTATCCGTGCCGTATTCAAGCATTGCCTGCGCGTATGAGATGACGGGGAACGGCAACTCTGTCACCTTTGCCGCGGGCGCGAACTTTTTAAAGGTGTCGTACAGTACCATCTGTCCCACTTCGAACACGTCCTCCTGCGTTGAAAACGCCATCTCGAAGTCGAGCTGGTAGAACTCGCCGGGGGAACGGTCGGCGCGGGCGTCCTCGTCGCGGAAGCAGGGCGCTATCTGATAGTACCTGTCTATCCCGCCCACCATCAAAAGCTGTTTATATTGTTGCGGAGCCTGCGGAAGGGCATAAAACTTCCCCTTGAATCTGCGCGAAGGAACGATATAGTCCCTCGCGCCCTCTGGCGAGGAAGCGCAAAGTATGGGCGTCTGAACCTCCAAAAAACCCAACTCCTCCATTTCGCGGCGCAAAAAGGCGATGACCTGCGCGCGGAACACGACGTTATCCTTCACCTTTCTGTTCCTCATGTCTAAAAAACGGTATTTAAGGCGCAGATCCTCGCGCGTCTCCTTGGAGGTCATTATCTCAAAGGGCAGCTGTTCGCGCACCTTGCCCAAAACGCGCACCGACTTGCAGTTCAATTCTATCGTGCCCGTGGGGATTTTGGGGTTGTAGGTCTCCTCGTCGCGCGCCTCTATGGGTCCCGTGACGGAAATGCAGTCCTCCTTTACAAGACCGTGCAGCAGGGATGTGTCGCGCATGACCACCTGCACCACGCCGTAGTAGTCCCGAAGATCAACAAACGACACGCCGCCGTGGTCGCGGATGTTCTCTACCCAGCCGCACATGGTGACGGTTGCGCCGATAAGTTTTTCGGTAAGTTTGTCTGCCGTTATGGTACGATATAAACTTTGCATAGTGTAACTCCCTTGCGGGCAAAAAAAATAACTGCCCGCCTAAAATAAAAATTTTAGGACGAACAGCTATATGTCCGTGGTGCCACCTAAATTACCGCAAAATATGCGGTCTCTCTGCAAGATTCAAACAAATCTCTGCCCTTAACGCGGGCGCACGGCTTACCCTACTTGTGACCTTTCGGGCAGCAGCTCCGAAGTGTTATTCGCACAGCGCCTCGCCGCAGGGCTTTCACCTTTCCCCTGCTCTCTGTGGGCGGCTCTCTGAACTACTTCTCTTCATCAACGCTTTTATTATTAAGTTCACAAAATTCTCGCGCGGACCGCGCTTACTTTGTTGTATGTTAGAATTATATACTATATTCAAGCAATTTGTCAAATTTTTGAATTAAATATTTTTAAGGCGCGGGCGTGGGCAAAGCTGCCGAATCCCGCGTCTTAAAATATGTATGCAAAGTTTTATTTTTAAAAAATATACATTTTTATAAGTTTTATTTACAATTCAATTTGCTTTCCATGCCTGAAATATAATCTTAACTTATATCAGATATAAGCAATATCAATTTAGAATGACATGCAACACCGCAAAAAATGCAAATAAAACTTTATTTCAGCTTACCCTTTTGCCGTCTTATCTCTTTTACGGTTTTTTCAAAGCCGATATCCTTTGGGGTATAATATACGCGGTCTTTCAGCTTTTCGGGCATGTACTGTTGCTCCACATATCCCTCCGCATAGTTGTGCGGGTATTTATAGTTTTTACTCTGAGCTTTGGCAGTTTTATCGCCGAAGGTATTGTCCTTTAAATATGGCGGCACGCCGTCGTCGTCACGCACCTCGCGCGCGTCTGTCATGGCGGCATGATAGGCGTTGCACGCCGCGTTGCTCTTCGGAGCCTCACACACGTAGACTATGGCGTTTGAAAGCGGAATGAGCCCCTCGGGATAACCTATCTTTTCAAAGGCGTACATGGCCGAAGTTGCAACGACAAGTGCGTTCGGGTCGGCCATGCCCACATCCTCGGAGGAGTGCACGACGAGGCGGCGGGCTATAGTCATAGGGTCGCACCCGCCCTCGATAAGCCTCATTGCGTAGTAGAGCGCGGCATTGGAATCTGACCCGCGGAGCGACTTGCAGAACGCCGAGAGGTAGTCGTAATACTCGTCCTCGTTATAGGAGAGCGCCTTGCGCTGAATGGACTGCTCCGCATCCTTTAAGGTGACGGATATCCTTCCGTCCTGCTTCGGCGGCGTAGTGAGCACCGCAAGCTCGAGCGCGTTATATGCCGTGCGCAGGTCGCCGCCCGCCATGCGGGCTATGTGGTCTATTGCCGCGTCCTCCGCCTCGGCGGAATATTCGCCCAGGCCCCTGCGCCTGTCTTTAAGCGCCCTTAAAAGCGCGCCCTTTATGTCATCCTCCGTCAGCCTCTTGAACTCAAACACGCGGCAGCGCGATACTATCGCGGGCGTCATCGAAGCATACGGGTTCTCCGTGGTGGAGCCGATGAAAATTATCGTGCCCTGCTCTATGGCCGGAAGCAGACTGTCGGACTGGGTTTTATTAAAGCGGTGGCACTCGTCAAGCAGCAGATAGGTGCGGCGGCCATACATTTTAAGGCTGTTTTTGGCCTGCTCAACCGCCTTTTTTACGTCGGCCACGCCCGCCTGAACGGCGTTCAGCTTTATAAACTCGCCGTGCGTGGTGGAAGCTATGATATTCGCAAGAGTCGTCTTCCCCGTGCCGGGCGGACCCCAGAATATGCAGCTGCCCAGTCTGTCCAAAGAGATGGCCCGGCGCAACAGGCTCCCTTCCGCCACAATATGCCGCTGACCTATAAATTCGTTGAGATTGTTTGCGCGCATGCGCTCGGCAAGCGGCTTTGCGCGTTCCTCATTGCCGTTTAAATCAAATAAATCCATAGATAGTATAATTATTCACAAGATTCCCGCGCAGATAATGTTACGCGCGGGAGTTTTAAACGAAATAAACGTTATTTTTAAAATGCGGCGCCCGCCGCAGGCGGGCGCCGCATATCTTTTAAGTCAATCTTTTAAAAGCTCTTGTATTTTCTGAATATTGTCTTTACCGAGCTGGTATCCCTCTTCATACGCCTTGTCGAGATTCTTTACCTCAAACTGACTCATGCCGGCAAGCTCCGGCTCTAAAAGAAGGTCGCACGGATAGTCAGACTCGGCGCGTTCGCGGCGAACGTTTACATTATCCAGAATATCGAACACGCGCAGCAACATTGCTATAAGGTTGGGTATCTGCGTTACGGGATCGGCCGTGTACTTTATGGCGTCTACCGCCACTACAACGTCGGGACCAAGCGCCTTTACCTGCCGCACAGGCACCCTGCAGAGCACGCCGCCGTCGACGAGCAGCATGCCTTCATGTTCAACCGGTTTAAATACGCCGGGAATACATGAAGACGCCTGCACGCCTGTCGCAACGCTGCCCTTATCGAACACATATAAGTTGCCGGAATACATATCGACGGCAGTACAGGTAAAAGGGATATTCAGTTCTTCAAATTTTATATCCCCGAGGTATTTCAGAAAGAGATTCTGCAGCTTTTTGCTGCGCAGAAGCGAAAGCCTGGTAAAAGCCATTGCATTCAGATCTACAAGATCCATCGTCTTTAATTTTAAAACAGCCTCGCGTATTTCATCCACAGATATGCCCGCAGCGTAACAGCCGCCGACTACCGCACCCATTGAAGTGCCCGAAATATAGTCCGGCTTGATGCCGGCCTCCTCAAGCGCCTTTAAAAATCCGATATGAACCACGCCGCGCGCGCCGCCTCCGCCTAATGCAAGACCCAATTTTTTACTCATAATTTTACCCGCTTTTAAATAATTTTTTAATGTGACTACCTACATTTTTAACGCCGCGCGCAAAATGCGCTCGCCGGCATACAGCTCAGATTCAGAAAATATGCGTGCGAAAAGCCGCCGCAGGGCGGCAATAATTGCAAAAAACGCAAAATATGCGTTGCTGTTTGTAATTTTAACGGCGTTTTCGGCGGCGCTGATCGCCCGCCCGGAAAAGTACGTTTCGGCCTGCGCCGAGGGCATAGCGCTGTGGGCGCAGTGCGTACTGCCCTCGCTGTTCCCGTTTATGGTCATTTGCGCAATAATGGTGAACACGGGGCTTACAGAAAAGCTGTCATCTCCATTAAAAAAGGTGTGCGGCGCCGTAAAACTGCCGCAGGCCGCCGCAATATGTTTTCTGATGAGCGCAACTTCAGGTTATCCGGCCGGCAGCCGCACCGTCAGCCAGTTCTACTCTTCCGGAGCGTGCACGCAAGAAGGCTGCAAAAAACTTGCCTTTCTCTGCTCCACGTCGGGACCGCTGTTCATGACAGGCACTGTTGGCGCCGGAATGTTCGGCGACGGAGCGGCGGGCGCAAAGCTGTTTGCCGCGCACATAATATCTGTGGCCGCCGTCGCAATAATCATTTCGCTTGCAGGGAAGAGATGTGAAAGCTCCATACCGCCGTCCTGCCGGGAAAATAATATCCTGTACGAAAGCTTTTACGGCTCCGTGAGCGCCGCGCTCACGGCGGGCGCATTCATAGCATTCTTCTATACAGCCGCCGAAATTGCGCACGATTTTTATATTTTATACCCAATTGAAAGATTTTTAAGCATATTTACGGGAGAAAATATCGCAAAAGCCGTTGCCTCAGGCCTTGTTGAAATGACGGGCGGCTGCGCACAGCTCGCCGCATGCGGCGAGGACCTGGCGCTCCCATTTGCAGGTTTTTTAATAACATTCGGCGGAGCGTGCGTTTTGTCGCAACAGCTGAGCTATCTAACAAAATGCGGCGTGGGCAGTCTTAAATTTATTTTGGTAAAATTCATTCAGGCGGCCGCATGCTTCATTATCCTGCTCTTTTTATAATTGCCCCGCATATATGCCGTAAATAACGATATTACATGCAGTTTAATATGCACCTATCACGCGGAAGGAGCTTGCCGTTCTGTCCAGCTCTTCAAGAGCCTCCTTTACGCCGGGAGCAGAGTAATCGGCCTCAATCTCCATAAAAAAACGATATGCGTGCGCTACATTTTTGAGCGGGCGCGACTCTATCTTCACCATATTTATCCCGTATTTATAGATGACGGAGAGAATTTTTAAAAGAGCGCCGGGCTCATTGTTGCAGGTGAGCGTGAAATAAATTTTATTGCTCCTGCATTCATTCTCAAGCGAACCTTTGACGACAAGCAGGAAGTGAGTGTAGTTGTTTTTTTCGTCGGAGATGCACTCGGGCGACACGTCGTACCCCTCCCATGCGCACTGCGCGCCCGCAATAGCGGCATCGGTGGGAAGCTTTATGCACGAAACGCTCGCCGCCGTGGAGTTTTCCGCCACGAGTTCGGCGTTCGGATAGTGCGCGTTCAGATAGGCCGCGCACTGATCAAGCGCCTGCCTGTGCGAATATATGCGGTTTATCCCGCTCCTGTCCGCCCCGGCAAGCGTTATCAGCCGGTGATCGATCCTGAGAGTGTATTCACGCACTGCGGTGAGAGCGCCGCAGTTTGCAAGTATATCCATGTTCTGCAACACTCCGCCGTTTATGCTGTTTTCTATCGGCATGACGACGGCGTCGGCCTCTCCTTCAAGCACCATATTCGCGGCCGCAAGAAACGTAGCGCAGGGCACTATTTCCGCACCGTAGCACATATTTTTCGCGGCAATATATGTATAACTGCCCTTCGGGCCCAAACAACTCACTATCTTACACATGGCGTCCCTTAAATTTTTCTTAAAAACGCGTTATTTGCGGCATACTGCCGCACCAATCACCGCTTAAACTTTGTCTGCGATATCTAAAAGCAGCCTTTCGGTATCGTCCCAGCCAAGGCAGGGGTCGGTTATCGACTTGCCGTAAATAACGTCCTCCTTCTGGTTGCCCTCTTCGATAAAGCTCTCTATCATGAAGCCCTTCACGATCTTTTTGAAGTCTCTATCGTATATCCTGTTCTGCATTACCTCTTCGCAGATACGGATCTGCTGTTTGAACTTTTTTCCGCTGTTGGAATGGTTGGCGTCGATTATTATGGCGGGGTTGGCAAGTTCAGATTTTGCGTACCCCTCCGCAACCTGCATCACAAATTCGTAGTGGAAATTGGGAATATCGTTGCCGTAGCCGTCAACCGCGCCGCGGAGTATGGCGTGCGCCAAAGGGTTGCCGCAAGTCTTCACCTGCCAGCCGTTCAGTTTGAACACCTGTCCGCTCTGGGCGGCATATATTGAGTTGAGCATGACGAGTATACTGCCGCTCATAGGGTTCTTTATGCCGACGGGGCCGTCCACACCGCTCGATACCAGCCTGTGAAGCTGATTTTCGCTCGAACGCGCACCCACGGCAACGTAAGACAATATATCGTCAACATACCCGTAATTTTCGGGATAGAGCATCTCGTCTGCAGCAGAAAGGCCGCTTGCTTCTATCGCCTGTACGTTCAGCTTTCTTATGGTCAGAATGCCCTTAAGAATATCCTCGCCCTTTGTAGGGTCAGGCTGGGAGAACATACCCTTATATCCCACGCCCTTGGTGCGCGGTTTGTTGGTATATATCCTCGGTACAAGCACAAGCTTGTCTTTTACCCTTTCGTTTAGTTTTCCCAGACGCTCCACGTAGTCAAGAACGGGCGCCGGCTCGTGCGCGGAGCAGGGGCCGACGATTATGATAAATTTGTCGCTCTTTCCCGTTATAACGTCGGTTATCAGCTTGTCGCGCCCGGCCTTTATCTTTTTAAGGCTTTCGGGCATGGGGGCCATGTCCTTTATCTCGTCGGGCTCAGGTATCTTGATCTGTCTTTCAAACATCTTTTTCCTCCAGCATTCTCAAAAAATCATCCTTAATCTCTTCAGGCACGTAACCGAACATATCCTTTTTGAATCTGACTGAATTTTTTACGAGCGTTGAGCTCACCTGCAGTTTGTCCTGGTCGGACGGGATATATATCTCCACAAGCTCGGGCATGAGCTTTTTGCTCGCATAATAGTCGGCAGTCTCATACTCGAAGTCGGAATATCCCCGCACGCCGCGCACATAGAACACTGTATTCTGACTTTTCAGAAGATCGACGGCGGCGCCCTCGAATACGACAACTTTTACGCGCGGATTGCCGGAAAAAAGCTTTTCCAGCAGCTTTTTGCGCTGCTCCTCCGAAAGCAGAGGGGTCTTTCTGGTATTCACCATGACGGCCGCCACCACTTCGTCAAAAATTTTAAGGCAGGCCTCAACTACCGATTTGTGCCCCGATGTGGGAGGATCGAACGTGCCTGCAAAAACGCATCTCTTCATAATTAAAAAATAATTTAAAAATAAAAATAAATTTAATAAAAAACAAATTGCAAAATAAATATTGAAATTAAATTGTAAAAATAAAATTAATTTAAATTAAATTTCAACTCTGTTTTCAATTCGGACAGGACGGCTGAAAGAACGTCAAATAAGTCTTGCCGTACTTCCTTTCGTCGGTTACGTCGAATCCGTCGACCGAACCTGAAAACGGGCGGTCGCGCTCGTACACGACAACGCCGCCGCCGTAAATAAGTTTGCGCGCGGCCAGCTCTTCAACGGCGCGCACGCCGCAGTCGTCGGCATAGGGCGGGTCGACAAAGGCAATATCGAACTTGTCTTTAAATCCACGCAGGCAAGCCGCATAGTCGCCCGTGGTAACCGCATATTTTTCGCCGCGCAACCGCGTGAGATTTTTGTTTAAAACGGCGATACTTGCGGGGGAAATGTCGTTGAAGTGCGCATATTTTGCCCCGCGCGAAAGGCACTCTATGCCCAGGCTCCCGCTTCCGCAGAAGAGGTCCAAAACGCGCGCGCCCGCGATTTTGAAAGCGAGTATGTTGAATAAGCTCTCCTTCACCCTGTCGGCCGTGGGACGGATGTCGCTGCCCTTAAATTCGGCAAGTACAAGCCCGCGGTATTTGCCGCTTATCACCCTCATCTGCGCTTTTTGCCTCCCTTATCTTTAGGAACATCTACCGATCTGTCGGGCTCGTAGACGTTCTCATCGTAATAGTGCTTCTTTTTGCCCTTGCGCTTGTCGTCCTCGGCGCGCGTTATTGCCTCCTGCCTCTTCTTTTCCGCATGCATGCCCTGGATATAGAAGCCGCCGTGTATGCACACCGGAAATATTACCATAAGCAGATAATAGGGCTGCGGTATGGCCTCGCTTATCACGTTGAGGGGCGCCACCGCCCAGCCGCAGGCATACTCCAGCATGAAATCGACAAAGGAATAATCGCCCGTGCACTTGATTATCTGCAGAATGAGGAAGGGTACGGCGGAGATAAAGCCGATGACAAAGCCCTTCCAGGGCAAATATTCGCCCGTTCTGAACACTATTTTTTTTGTGCGCGTGCCGAGCTTGCGCTTGCTATCGTTCAGTTTGAGTTTTCGGTACGCAGCAGCGCCGTTCTGTCTGCCGAACATGACAAACGCGCCAATCATAAGCGCCTCGCCGAACACTACGGCGAGTATGCGCACGGTAATATCGTCGAAGTCATAAAAGAGTATTATCGTGGTGGAGAAAACGCACATAACTATGAATGGAAAAATCGCGTCTTTTACTAGCGCCCCGAGTTCATAAAAAAACTTTTCCGCCCTGTGTTTTAACGAGAGGCGCGGCCCCCCGGCCGCAACTTCATCCTTGTGCGTCTCTTCGGCGCCCGGCTTGTTTGCGCCGCTATTTTCCATGTTTTCCAAAATAATATATCCCCCTTTCGCAGATAAAGGCGTCTAAAGGCTCGTCCCACGCGTCCTCTGTAAATTCGTCCGTGAGCTGAAAGGAAAAGCCGAGCCCCACCTTTAACGTATTTTTATCCTTTAAATATCTGTCGTAATATCCGCCGCCGTAACCGAGGCGGTACCCGCGGGAATTTATTGCGAGCAGCGGCACGACGGTGACGTCGGCAACGCCTTCAAAGGCCTGTCCAGCCGGCTCCGGTATGCCGTAGGCGCCCTTTTTCAGCTCTCCGTACGGTACCGCTGCCATGTCGCTGCCCTCCACGCGCGGAAGATATACAGCCTTGCCGTCCGACAACAGCTCGGATATTATCCCGCGCGTATCGGCCTCGGTGCCAAAGCTGTGGTAAATAAAAAAGCTGCCGCAACTTCCGTAGGACTGCATAAAATAATCTGCTATCATCCTTTCGGACTCTTCGCGGACGACGGGGCCGAAAAATTTGCGCTTTATCTTGAATTTTTCCCTGAGTTCGTCCTTCATAAACCCCTTAAAAGTGCGTTAGTTACGGCATATACGCGGATCAATTTACTAATTTGAAGTTTTGCGGTCAGACTATATACACCCTATCCGAGCGGCGTGTGACCGAGCAGAGAGCCTCGTAGCTTATCGTGCCGCAACGCGCCGCATATTCATCGGCGTCGGAAAAGACTTCCAGAAGCCCGTCGCATTTTTCTGACACGAAGGCGTCCATGCACAGATTCCCTTCGCCGAGGGAGACGGTGCGCGCAAACCCGTCGGCATAGCCCAGACGGTAGGCGCTTAAAGTTTTATAATCTTTTTCCGCAACAGCATAGCCCGTTCCGTTCGGCACAAATGCCGAGGTCTGTACCTTCCTGGCATACACTTTGAGCGCGGGAGTGAGTCCGGTGCGCGAAAAACCGCATGGAGCATAGCCGTACATGGCTATTCCGCAGCGGACTCCGCCCAAAAGATATTTGCCGCCCAGAAGCGTCCCTGCGCTCGCCGAAATGTGGCAAACCGCGCGGGGATATGCCCCTTTCACCATATTGCAGGCCGCCGTGAACAGCTCATACTGCCGCTCGCGCTCGGCGGGAATGTGCGGGCAGTACAAATGGCTGTACACGCCCGAAACGCGTGCGCCGCTCTCATTCAGCGCGCGCAACGCATCCCCGAGTTCGGAGATATTGCACCCGTAGCGGTTCATGCCCGTGTTCACCTTTATGTGGCAATCAAGTCCCGGGGCAAGGCGGGCAGAGCGCACCCCGTTGACCGTAGCGGTGAGATTATAATGCTTCGCCGCCAGCGCGTCGTCGCGGGATATAAGCGGCGTTAAAACGAGTATTGGCTTTGTTATCCCCGCAACGCGCAGGGCCGCGCCCTCCTCGGTTATCGCCACACAGAAGCCGTCCGCGAGGTCCTGTATGTGCAGGCTCACCCGCTCGGCGCCGTGCCCGTAGGCGTCGGCTTTTACGACGGCGAAAAATTTTGCGCCGCCCGAAAGCGACTTTAAATATTTTACGTTGCGCGCTATCGCGCCCAGATCTATGACCGAAATAGTTTTTTGCACCACTCCATTCTATGCGGTGCAAAAAATACTTGTGAAAGTGATAACGATATTATTTTAACACATGCGACCGATTATTGCAATCGATTGAGGGCGCTCACTTTTTAAGACGGGAGCGCCTTATCGCCGGCAATGCCTGCCGCGCCACGCCTGCCGCCAGGAGGGACAAGAGCGCATCCTTGGGGATATACAAGATGTTATACTCCAACACAGCGGCAAACAGACCCTCGTAGCCCGACAATACCCACACCGCAATAAAATACACCGTGCCGACGGCATAATTCACGGCAAGGGCCGCGAACGCCGCCGCAAGGCACCTTTTGAATGAAAGGTTTTCACCCTTCCCCGCTATCGCCCCCGCGACGGCCGCGGCCGCAATAAAGCCGGGAATATATCCGAACGATGGCATGAGAACGTATGAAAGCCCTCCGCCAGAGGCGAACACGGGCAGGCCCGCAAGCCCCGCAAGCGCATATGCGCACATGCTCACGGCGCCCTTTTTTGCGCCGAGCAGCAGGCCGCACAGTATGCAGACGGCCGTCTGAAAGGTGAGCGGCACGAACGGGAAGGGTATGCGTATGTATGCCGCCGCCGTCATGAGAGCGGCAAACAGGCCGCACTCGGCTATGGCCGCCGCGCCCGACGCGCGCCGACCCTTGCGCGATATTTTAGCTGTTGAATTGCCGCCGACTTGCGGGCCGTTCTGATTTTTGACCATAGTTTAATTATATCCCAAGCGGGGCGGCGTTGTCAATTGAAGGCGGCAAAAAGAAAAGTCCCCTTGTTTAAGGAGACCGAAGTTGTTATTTTTTGATTGGGTAAGGGTAAAATGGAAGTTTTAATGCGGTCTTTGCGCTTAATATTAGAACATAGTTAATCATATATATCTCTCCGCCACGGGCTCATACTTCGCCCGCGCCACCGTCTCGCCGCCATTAATGAGCAACATGGCGGTTCGGTCACCGCAAACGCCTTTGATTATGCGTTTGCTCATCTCGCTGCAGCACGCACAATGGATAACCATTGTGCTATGAAATGCCTTGCTCGTCCTTTGGCAAAGGAGGCTCTATTGCGGAATAATTTTCAAACAATTAATGTGCGCAAGGCGAATTTAGTTCGCCGTTAAGCGCGACCCAATTTGCGCATACCTGCGTCTGAGCGGGGTGAATTTGCGCAATTATACGCTCCGTGGGCCCTCATGATTGCGCAAAGAGGGACGAACATTGCAGTTCTACAAACAGCGGATACCCGCTGTTTGTGCAATGTGAGATGAGCAAGGGCAAATCATAGCCCGAGCGGTGACCGAGCGCGGCGGCTACATCACCGCGCGCCGCGCGAGAAGGCCCCTCAATCTCACGAAAAATGCCGAGCACGGCCTGCCCGGCATTTTTGTGAACTTACTTTTTTTCATCCGCCTGTGCCGTGATATGAAAAAGTATTAACCCAGGATCTCCCAGGTGGGTGCGGCGAAGCGAAACCTCTGACTTTCCGTATACAATACAGACCTTGCATATTTCCGCGAACGGACCGCTCCCGAATTTGCTTTGTGGATTACGAATTTCCCATACCACGAACACCGCAGACTTCCTGTAATTATTATAGCAATAAGCGGAAATAAAATCAACAGCTTTTCCGCAAATTTTACCTGCAAAATTTTTCCTTGCGTTTACATACCGACTCACCGGGAATGCTGTCGCCAAATTATGGCGGCTGAAGCCGTTTATTCGCTTGATTTTTAGTCTGAAAAGCATTAAAATTGTATGCGATATATTTTAGTGAGGTAAGCAATATGGAATACATGACAGGCGAACTTTGCGACGGCACCACCCCCTACTCAGCGTTTAAAGAGAATGAGGGCAAGGTAGTTTCGATAAAGGGCGCCATTCACAACATAAGGGACATGAGCGACTTTGCCTTTATCATCCTGCGCACCGCGCGCGACACCGTGCAGTGCGTGTATTCGCCCGAATTTTCCGACTACCGCCTTAAAGAGAACGTAGTTGAGCAGGCTTCGGCGAAGATAACGGGCAAGGTGGTAAAAAGCCAGACCCGCGACGGCAGCGAGAGGTTTGAACTGCAGATACACAACATAGAGATACTCTCCACCCCCGCCGCCATTCCCCCCGTGGTAATTTCAAAGAGGAAGGTAAACTGCGATTTAAACGTCGACCTCGATTACCGCCCCGTAACTTTGCGCAACCCTTCGGAGCGCGCGGTGTTCAAGATACAGGAGGGCATACAGCGCGGCTTCAGAGAAAACCTTTCAAAGAACGGCTTTACCGAGATACACACCCCCAAGATAAACTTTGCGGGCGCGGAGGGCGGCACGAACGTGTTCAAGCTCGACTACTTCGGAAAAACCGTGTTTCTTGCGCAGAGCCCTCAGCTGTATAAGCAGGCGCTCGTGCCCGTATATGAGAGGGTGTTTGAGATAGGCCCCGTGTTCCGCGCCGAGCATCACGATACGAGCAGGCACCTGAACGAATACATCTCCATGGACTTTGAAATGGGCTTTATTGACAGCTTTACCGATATTATGGAGATGGAGACGGGCGTTTTAAAGTATATAATGGACCTCTTGAAACGCGAATACGCAAACGAGATCGAGCTTCTTAAAGTCGATATCCCCATTATAGACAAGATCCCCTGCATACGCTTTAAGGACGCGAAGGACCTGTGCGTTAAAAAACTTAAAAATATCACCGATATGAAGGACTTCGAGCCCGAAGAGGAGGCCTTCCTCGGCAAGTGGGCCAAGCAGCAGTACGGCAGCGACTTCTTGTTTGTGACGCACTACCTCTCTAAAAAGCGCCCCTTTTACACCATGGACGACCCCGAGGACCCCGAAGTCACCCTCTCGTTCGACCTTCTGTTCCGTGGCATAGAGATAACGAGCGGCGGCCAGAGGATACACGACTACAACATGCAGGTCGAAAAGATGAAGAGGCTGGGCATGAATCCCGATGAATTCGAGACATACCTCATGCTGCACAAATACGGAGCACCCCCTCACGGAGGACTCGGCCTCGGCCTTGAGAGACTGACGATGCACCTTCTGGGCTTCAAGAACGTACGCTACGCAGCCATGTTCCCCCGCGACATCAACCGCGTTACCCCTTAACTTAAAAATTCCGAAAAAGCACATTCCGACAGTTTTATTTGCAATAAATGCGGGCGGTCCGCGCACAACAAATTGTGCGCGGACCGCCCTTTTAAAATACAGACGTGCGCGGCTTTGCCGCGCACGCCATTGTCGTTTCATATTCATATTTCTGCGGCGCGGTATGCGCCGCAGAAATCAATGTCTGTTGACAGCTCTGCCTTTATCGGAGCAAATCAGTCGAACATTCCGCCGAATGTAAGAACAACGTAAGGAGCTTCAAGTGTGCCGTCTGCGTTTTCGTCAACATGCGTCCATGTGTTTTCAAAGTCGAAGCGGGGTGTGTAGCTCGACCAGAAGCTCTCTGTAGCGGCAATCCTTGTTTCGGCTACCTGAACATACTCGGCATAACCGTCTTCGGCAATGTTGGAAACACAGCCGGAGATCGTGATAACCGCCGTTTCTACATAGCGGCCGAAGATACCGGAGCTGTTCTTTTCGGGTACGGTGAGCGGCTCGGTATTGCCTCCGTAGTACAGCTCGCCCATGAATACGCAATCGGTAACGGAAACCACATATGCGCCGCCCGCCGAGTTGTTCTGGGCTGCGATCACGCCGCCGACATACTGCTGGCCGATCACGGCGGCCGCCGAATAGCAGCGCTCGAGGGTGAACTTATCTTCAACGCTTCTGTCCTCCATGCGGCCCACGATACCGCCGACATAGTTACGGCCGGCGCCGTCGAGAGTAGCATAGACCATGCTGTCGGAGATAACTACTTCGCCGAACGTCACGCCGGAACTTGACGACTGAATGAGACCGATGAGTCCGCCCATATCATTTCCGCTTGCGGTGAGAACATGTTCATCGTCGTTGATAAGAGCGACGTTATCGATATACAGTCCGCCCGCCGTATGGTGGCCGATGAGCGCGCCGTTCCTTGCATTGCCCGCGTCGAGCGAAAGATTATTTATAAGCACATTGGAAATATAGCCGCCATAGCTCTGTCCGAATATGCCGTTGCGCTGACCGGAAGATGTTATGCTTATATTATTGAGTTCAACATTCATCAGCGTGCCGCCGCGGAGATAATTGAACATGCCGACCCTCTCCGATCCGCTTACGGTTAAGTTATCAATAGAGTGCCCGTCGCCGTTCACAAGGCCATACAGACTGTCTACAGGAGTATATTCAACGCCCGTGAAGTCAAGGTCTGCGGTGAGCAGATATATCGTGTAAGAATTGTTGCCTGCAAGTTTTGAAGTAAACTCTGCAGGGGTCGCGATAGTTTCGACGGAAACATCCTGCGAATAAACTTCGGAGGTCAGATCGCCGGCGCCGTTGGTGAACCAGTAGTAAATGGTATACGCACGGTTATTCTCGTTGGTGAACTGAGCGGTTATCGAGTTGTCCGTGAAGGAGTACGCCTCTGTCGCCTCGTCAGCGCTGAGCTGCGCAACGACGGCGCTGTCCTCCATGCCGTTTAACTGAGCGATCTCGGCCTCGTCGGACGTGGAATAAGCATAGAGAGTACCCTTTACGTTTGTAACGTCGCCGCTGATCGAATAGCCGTCGCGGTTAACGATAAGGCTTTCGGTTCCGGGAACGAAGTCGATTACCGCTTCGTTGCTTGCAACATAGATATAGTAGGTATAACTTGCAGTTTCGCCGTTGCACGTAACGTTGTAAGTTATTCTGTAAACGCCGGCAACCGACGCAGAGAATTCGCCCACTCTGCTGTAAGTTTCGGTTGCGCTCGGCGCATACTCGTATACGGCCTCGATATCGTACAGATCTTCGGGAAGAGGTTTGCCGTTCATGTCGGAACCGTCCTCAACAACGACTCCGGGCTCCTCAAACACTTCGTACTGGTCGATTATAAACCTGCGCGCCTCTTCCGTCACGGCGTCTTCAAGTCCCGCAACATATATATCGCCGAGTTCGGGCGCGGCCGCCTTGACAGTGAGCTCGAAGGTCTTTTGCGCCGTCGCGCCGCGGTAACTGATGTATGCCGTAAGCGTCACTTCGGTATCGTCGGCAGGACGGTAAACCTCGATCGCCACATCCTGCGAATTCGAGTTGGAGGAATTGTAGCTGGGGACAATGTAAAGTATATCGCTGTTGCTCGAAGTCCAGGATATGGTTGCTCCCATCATCGCCGTAGTGAGAGTGAAATCCTGGTATACCGCATCGGTATCGGTATAGAGATAGAGCGTATTGTAGACTGCCAATACGACCGCCTCGCTCGCCGACTCCGCCTCCGAAAGCTCTGAATCGTAGAAGTGAGTATAATCTTCCCAGCTGTCTTCGCTGAGATATGCTCCTGCGCCGGATACCGCACCGGAATCGGCAATCCTGAGGATATCGCCCATATTTACAGATTCGTCGGCGTTGCGGTAAGTTTCGTGGACGTCGGGATTTTCAAGACCGGAGAGAGCATATTGCCCGTCTTCGCCGGCAACGCCGGGAAGCGCGGCAAATACATCCGCCGCCACGGGACCTGCCGCCAGCACGCGGTCTTCGTTATCGTCCTCGGAATATGCATCCGCATAGTCGGTAAACCCGAGATAAGTAGTGCCGCCGCCATAGAGTATGCTGTTGCCGACAGAGCCCTTGAAAGCGTCTGCTCCGGGACCGCCGAGGCTGTCTGCCACGGAGAGCACGTCCTCCAGGTTGTTATGGCTGGTTTCCGCGCGGGCTAAGTCGATGTTATTGCCCTCGCCGAGGCTGCCCGATGCAAGCGGAGCCACAATTTCGCCGTATGTCGCGCTTTCAGGATCGAGATCGATATCGGCGCCGTTATTGTAAGAGGTTATTCCCTCAAGCGAGATGACGCCGGGGTTGGAGTTATCGGTCACGCCGTGCATCCTGTTGTTGAACGACAGGCAGTTATACATTTTAACGTTGCCGCGCATAACCGAACCGCCCAGCTTGAAGCCGTTGCCGTCGCCGTTCTGCGTGTTGTAGGTGAACATAGTTTCATCCTCGAGGGCCGCCTCGTTGCAGGTCACTTTGGCATTGAACTCGGCAACCGTTTCGCCGAGATAGCCGTTTTCAAAGGCCACGCAGTTGTACATTATAACTGCGCCGATGTCGCCGTTGGACTGGTATGCGTAAAGGTCCCAGCCGTCGTCGGAATTGCGGTAAGCTATGCAGCCGTCGAACACGTTTCCATAGCCGACCGTGAGCTTGGCCGCAAAGCCGTCGGCATTTTCGCCCGCAGTCTCGTTGTCGTAATTGTTATATGACGTACAGTTCTTTATAAGATTATAGCTTGGCCACTGGGATATGGTGTTCATATCGCTGAGCTCACGACCGAGCTGAAGACCTGTATCGCGGTTGTTATGGAACTCGCAATATTCAACGATATTGTAATTGCCGCCTATGAACATACCGTTGTCGCCGGCGCCCTGCACCTCTATGCCGTACCAGTACCAGTAGTCGGTATAGAGCGCAACGCCGCGGTTATTGCCGTCGAAAGTCTGACGGCTGAAGTCAAATACAACCTCGCCCACGGCGTCGTCCGCGGCCGTTACGGTGATATATGCGTCGTACGTACCGTTGTTTGCGGTCTTTGCGCCGGAAGATGTAGCCACGTCGGCAACTCTGAGCGTTGAAGCAAATTCATATGTACCTGCGGCAAGCTCTATCGTATCGCCTGGCTGAGCCTGACTTATGGCGCTGATAAGGGCCGCAGTGTCGCCTCCCTCAATCGAAAAGGTAGTGGTTTCGGGCTGATAATCGGGATCTTCATAGCCGCAGACCGTGCACTCACCTTTATCGAATGTATGTGCGGCAAGGTCGTTTACCTCGTCGCAGACCAGGCATGCATGCCAATGATTGGTTTCGTCATACGACCATTCCGTATCCCACTCGTGTTCATGGTCAGGGCCGCATGCGGAGGCAAAAACCGTCGCCGCCGATAAAACCGCAACGAGCGAAGCGGCTGCTGCCGATAACAACTTTTTTGATTTATTTTTCATCGTTTATTTACCCCCCTATCTCAGTATGTGACGGCGATATAATACACATTGACGCCGCCGCTTACCGAACCGAAGTAGTACGTCCCCGCTCCGTCCACGGTGTATGTAACTTCGTAGAGCTTATCGCCCGCAAGCGCAGAATATGTGGTATCGATCGCGGTATATGTGCCGTCGTAGAGCGCCACCGCCCTCGAATCAGAACTGCTGCTGCTCATTGCATAAAACGTTATGGTAGCCGCGCCTGAAGTCGTAAGCTTTATGCTGCGCGCCGTCGCCGAACCTGCGCCGCCAAGCTTCATTCTCTTTGAATACGTTACGCCGTTGAGCTCCTTGTTGTTGCCTTCTACCACCACTGTGGATTCGGCTGAAGCGGTAACCACAATGGTGCCGTCGCCGGACACATCGGTCTCAGCGGTATAAGTTGCGTCCTCGAGATCGCCGACGTTTACGATGGAGTTTTCGGCCGTCGCCCCGCCTTGCTCTTCAACGCGGATATAGTAGAGGTTGATACCGCTGTTTTCCGAGGCGAGGAAATATTCTCCCGCCGCGTCTACAGTATATGTAAGTTCGCAGAGCGAGCCCTCGGTGGGCGCACCCAGCGCTATCTGATCGTTCACCAGCGTGTTGCCGCTCGCGTCGAGCAGCAGCAGCGCCCTGTCGGAACCGCTTGAACCGGATATGGCGTATACCGTTATCGTGGCCGCGCCGCCGGTAACTATCTTGATCGCACGCTCGGTAGTGCTGCCCGTGCCGCCAAGTTTAAGCCTCAGCGTGAAGTCGATCCCGTTGAACGACTTGTTGTTGCCGTCCACCTGTATCGCCTTTTCGGCCGTCGTCACCGCAAATATCACGCCGTCGCCCGTAAGGTCTGTCTCTTCCGTATACGACGCGCCGTCCGTGAGATCGTTTGCGTTGAATTCAGTGACTTTGCCTTCTGCGGCAGCCTCTACCGATTCAACAACGCTTATGTAATAGATGTTCATGCCGTCGTCGCCGGCAAGATAATATGTACCCGCGGATTCCGCTGTGTAAGTGAATTTCTGTATTGCATTGCCGTCGTTCGACTGGCCCTGCCCCATATCGGCAAAGCTGCCGTCGTACAGCGAAAGCGTACGCACGCTGCCGCCTGTAGCGCTCATGCCGTATACGGTTATTTCGGCCGCGCCGTCAAGCGTGAGCCTTATGCTCCTCGCCTCTGCGCTGCCCGCGCCGCGGAGCTGCAGACGCCTTGTGAACTCAAAGCCGTCTATGCTCTTCTTGTTGTCATTTATCCTTATCTCGCCGTCGGCATTTGCCATTGCCATTATTTTTCCGTCGCCGGATAAGTCGATAGACTCAAGTATGCTGTCGCTGTTCTCTATTGCAAGGTCGGTTATATTTACGGTAGTAACGACTTCAGTTACCTGCCCTGCATCGGGATTGCCGCCTACAGTATAATCGACGGTGCAGGTCACAGGATCGGAAACGCTTTCAAGCACGCCCGATTCGTTTATCATGGGGTATGTATCGGTAAACGTAACGGTTGCCGTTCTGGTGACCTGTTCATCAGAGCCGTTATCCGTATCGACGCCCTCTATTTCAACGTCGGAATAGAAAACGGTTTCCGTCGCGCCGGAAACATATGTTACCGTATATGTCCAGTCGGCGCCGACTTCGGGAAGGACCGTTCCGTCATCCGCTTCCCCGGGAGTGTAATTGTATTCAAAGTCTGTGTCGCCGTCTTTATTCCATTCAACAGATACGGCCTCATCTATCACATAGTACAGGAAGAATCCGCTCATTTCAAACGTCTCATTCCCCTCCTCGTTCGAGAAAGCCGCCTTTGCATATACGCTGTAGGTACCCTTCGTAAGGTCCGATATTTCGGTTGCGTCTTCGTCTACCGAAACAAGCGCGCCGCCGTCTTTAGAATAATAAAGTTCATAGTCGCCGCGTTCGACCGGCGTCTCGGCGGTATTGTTCGCATCTTCGCCGACCACCTGCGCCACAGTAAGACCGGAGAGGTCTATCGACGCGGTCGTTTCGTCAGCCGAAAGCACGGTCTGCTGTTCGCCGGAATATGACACATCGAGCCCGGCGATAGTGCCGATAAGCTGTGACACGACTTCCACTTCATAACTTCCGTAGAGAATGGTGCCGTTAAACGAATAGCTCACGTAAATCGTGTATTCGCCGGGGGCCGTGTTATCGAAATCCGAAGAATCGATCTCGCAGTCGTCAGTCACCGTTACCCTGGAAGCCGTACCGGTGGAATCGCCGTCTGTCACGGTACGGATAATGGCAGATACCGAAAGTCCTTCGCTTGTAAAAGGTTCGCCTATGGCAAATTCATCCTGAACATTTACCGTCGACAAACTTATGCTTTCAAGAATCTGCACTTCTTCATCGGCAGCGTCCGCTGCAGGATCTGTCTGATCCGTGCCGGCGCTAATGTCGTTGTTTCCCCCGCTTTCGCTCTCAGCATTGCCGCCTTCGCATGCAGCAAAAGCAATTGCCATTGCACACGACATGAGGCAACAAGCGACGAACAGAAGAAACTTCTTTGTTTTCTTCATCCTTGTCCTCCATCAAGATTTAAAATTTTGAAAAAAGCAAAATGTATCTTACAATGGTTCCCGTCAGGCAAACCCGCTGCCTTGCCTTGCCGCAGATGCCGCCGCAAAAACACCCCCGGGCGGCGCGCAAAGCGGCTTTGAACGGACCGCATTCACCTCAAAAAAACCACAATAAAAAACACTCCCGCATTTTCCATCCCCTATATGATAACATAATTTTTTTATACTGTCAATGCGAACATGAAAATCAATAACTTATTTTGATAAATAGTGTAATTTTTAGAGATATATTTTGTCATTTTTATAGCTTTTTGAGATAATTACAAACATTGCATGCGTCGCGGCCAAACTGTTCAGCGGCAGAAAGCAAACAGGCCGCGCGCATTAAAAATTGCGCGCGGCCTGTTTGTATGGCTGCAAAATCATCTTATAAAGTTTGTCATCTCTTTGGGGATGATCACCGGCCTTTCAAGCTCGGTCCCTTTTGCTTTTTCTAAAAGCTTCAAAATCCACGCCATGTTGGAGCCTATGGCGCGCATTACCGAAACGCCCTCCCTGTCCTGCATCACATCCTCGGGCGTATAACCGTGCACCATATTCCAATATGTAGAAGGTACCTGTATCATATTGTTTATGCCGCAGTACTTATTTAAAACGTCGTACGAGGCCGTAGTCCCCGCGCGGCGGGCGGACACCACCGAAGCTATCGGCTTGAACTGAAAATTCTTGCCCGCGGAGTAAAAAATTCTGTCGAGCGCGGCAACCATCGCACCGTTTGGCGAGGCGTAATGAACGGCGGCGCCTATCACATAGCCGTCGGCCTCCTTCATCTTTTCGGCTATATCGGCCACGCCGTCGTCGCCGAACACGCACCTCTCTCTGCCGTTCCTGCGGCAGCCTTGGCAACCTATGCAGCCGCGCACGGGGCCGTTGCCAAGCCATATCATCTCGCTGTCAACGCCCTGCTTTCCGAGTTCGTCGGCAACTATCGAAAGCGCCGTGTAAGTGCAGCCGTTTTTGTGCGGAGAACCGTTCAACATTATAACTTTCATAAAAAACCTCACTCAATTTTAGTATATTTAACCGTTGCCCCGCCATTACGCTCACAACGCCAGGAGAGCCGCCTCTATAAGCGGCATATACTTCAGCTCGTAACCGAGCGCATTGGGATGGGTGCAGTCGCCGCGGCCCCAGCCGTAGCTGTCGCAGGTAAACATGTCGCGGTGGACGGGAATAAAGGTGTTCAGTCCGCTGTTTTTATACAGGTCGACATACGGCACGCCCCACTTTTCGCAGATATACAGCGCATATTCGCCGTACTGCCGTTGCAGATCGTCGTCTCGCCTGCCCATGTTGTGCGGGCGGATAAAGAGTATCTTTGCCTTAGGAAAACGCAAAAGGAGCGTATATATCACCGATTGAAAGCATTCGGCAAAGGTGCTACCTTCCCTTTTGAGCTCGTACACGGCGGGGCACTCGAACGGGTGGTGAGCCGAACCCGAGGTCACTGCGCCAAGAGGCACGTCGGGCCCCGTTGCACCCTCCGAGATGTTGCAGTCGTTTGTAAAGCCGTCGAAAATTATATAATCGGCCTCGGCTCCCTCGTCAAGCGCCTTCATTATCTGTTCTGGCACCCAGCTCTTTCCCGCCCTGAAGCCCACGCGCGCGCCGCCCACGGCGTATTTTTTGCACACCATGCCGAGATCCCTTTCGAGATATTCGCCCACGCCGAAACCGCCGTTGCCGGAGCCGTACATTATACTGTCGCCGAATACGAGTACTTTTTTACCCTTTAAATCTGTCATTTTTTCCGTCCTGTTTTTTATAAATTTTACTCCGCGCAGACAAAGTTGTCAACGGTAATTTGCCGTTAGGACACAAAAAAAGAACGGAAGCCGAGGCGCTAACCGCCGGATACTGCCGTTCCTTTTGCATTGTTACCAAGTTGCAGCTTTCCTGCCGCATCAAATAACAGTGTAGCCCGTTAGGGTTCTTTGATAATAACACCGATTTGGAGTATTGTCAATACAATTTTTTAAATTTTGTACAATATGCACAAAAAATGTCAGGTAATACCATTTATCACCGCCTTGCGGCAAAACGGAAAATCATTTCTTATACAAAAACCTGTGGCAGTTTTCGCACTCCACCACGTCCCCCGACGCAAGATTTTCCTTGCCGGCAAGAGAGAGCTCTATGCCGCACTTAGAGCACCTGTCGCCCTTTACCTCGCAGATTATGGGGAATATCCGCTCGCTGCGCTTGGTCTGATACTTTGCGAAAATAGCAGGATCTATGCCCTTTGCAAGCTTTTTAAGCTCTTCCTCCACAACGGCCATTTCCTTTCGCTTTTCTTCTTTATAGGCGTTATACACGGCGTGGCTCTCTTTATACTGCTTCTGCATGGCGATGACCTTCTTTTTGAGCGCCTTGTATTCCTCGTCCACCGACTTTACGTTTGCGGTGAGCGAATTAATTTCGCTCTTTAAAGACTTTATCTTGTCCTGCAGGGAGAGCGCCGATTTTTTATAGAAGGCGACGTCCGCGCCCTCCTCGACCATCTCGTCGAGCGCATCGAAGTCCTTGAGCGCCTCTGCAAGCTCTTCATACACCGAATTGAGGCGCACGGCCATTCTTTCGAGCTCGGCGGCCTTGGCGTCGATCTGATCCAGCTTTTCAGGCGCCTTTGTCATAAAATTCTTGGCCTGAACATATTTTTTACGCTCTTCAGACGAAGCCGCCTCCTGCTCCAGCTTTATGAGTTTTTCGTCTTCCTTCTGATACTTTAAGAGCTGTTCTATCTGTGACATTATTTTCTCCTTAATTTTTATTGCCGCTTGCGCGGAATTTACATGAGTATGTATAGGTTTTTAACACGACGCGCTTTAAAATGCCGGTTATTTAAAGCAGCATCTCCTCTTTGAAGAATGCCGAAGGAACTCCCAGACTGCCGTTGATTGAGGCATATATGCGGGCGAATCCGTAAACTTCCGAGCAGTAGTGCGTCATCTCAACAACGTTCAGCCCCGCAGAGATGAGCGCCGTTATCTGATGGTGCTTCATGTCGGCCGAAACGAATGTGTCCGCGCCGCGGCTTATTGCAAAGGCTATAGCCTCGTCGTCGCAGCCGGCGCCGCAAAAGGAGGCGGCTTTTTTCACCTGCCTGCCGCCGTAGAAACGGATATGTCCGCTTTCGAACTCGGCGGCGGCCTTTTGGCTGAACTGCCCGAATGACTGCGCCGGTACGGCATATACCCTTCCGTAGCCGCCGGATGAGAGCGGATTTAAAAGCGCCTCCGCCTCCTCTCCGCCCAAACCCTTCATCAGGTAATAGTCTATGCCCTTTGGCGCGGCGTCGAAATTCAAGTGCATGGATATCACCGATATGCCGCGCGTCGCGCAGAAAGCGAGCGCCTCAGTGGAAGAGCCGCACGTGCAGTCTATGCGCTTTACCGGGGAATATATCGCGGGATGGTGTGTGACTATGAGGTTATACCCGAGTTCCGCCGCTTTTTTTGCCGCGGACATATCTAAATCAAGCGAAAAGAGCGCACCGCTCACGTCGTTGCCGCAGTTTAAAATAATGCCGCTGTTGTCGTATGCGCCGTATTTTGCGCACAGCTCGTCGCTCAATGAGACGGGAGCAACTTCCCTCTCTAAAATGGCAAATATGTCAGTCGGTTTCACCGTTCAATACTCCCTTTAAAAATGATATGCGTCCCTCTACCTCGCGGCGGGAGGCCTCCGACAGGTTGCCTTCCGCATATGAAAGGTTCTTTTGAAGTTCGCTCTTTATGAGTTCGTCAAGTTCGGGCGTGCCCAGGCTGTCCCGCCCGAAGGCAAGCTGTGCGGGCGTATAGCTGTTTTCATGCCCGCCGGAGGCGCGCCCCTTTATTGCAAAGTAATATTTTTTCGCGCCCGCGCGCTTCTCGGCGAATATGCCGTCGTACTCTATCGAGCACCCGTTTTCAAGCAGGTATGAACGCAGTTCGGGCGCATTTTTCATCGGCTGGAACAGAAACGAACGGGGAATATATGAATCTTTTAAGATCTTAAGGATCTCCTCGCCGCCCATGCCTGCAATGAGCACGAAATCGTCGCCAGGCTCAACGTCAGAAAGCCCGTCGCAGCAAACGGGCGTGCATATGCCCGCCGCAATGTACTTATCCAGCAGTTTTTCGGCCTTTGAGAGGCTCTTTGCGCTCACGTCGGAGATCACCGCGCTGTTGCAAAGGCCGCCTTCAAGCATATATTTCGTGCAGTAGCCGTGGTCGCAACCCACGTCGACGAAGCGTTCGCACCGCTCGAGCAGGGCGCACAGCTTTTTCAGCCGCCCGGTCATATGGCGCACGGTCATATCAGGTATCCAAAAAGTCCTTGAGATGCTTGGAGCGCGAGGGGTGGCGCAGCTTTCTTAAAGCCTTGGCCTCTATCTGGCGTATGCGCTCACGCGTAACGTTGAACTCCTTTCCCACTTCCTCCAGCGTGCGGGGCCTGCCGTCGTCCACGCCGTACCTTAGGCGCAGCACCTTCTCCTCGCGCGGGGTGAGGCTGTTTAAAACGGAGAGCAGAGTCTCTTTGAGCATGGTGGTCGATACGCTGTCCGAAGGGGTGGTCGTAGTTTCGTCCTCGATGAAGTCGCCGAGGTGAGAGTCCTCCTCCTCGCCTATGGGCGTTTCAAGCGATACGGGGTCCTGCGCTATCTTCTGTATCTCGCGCACTCGCTCTTCGGAGATGTTCATCTCCTTGGCAATCTCCGCGGGGGTGGGCTCGCGGCCATAGCGCTGCGTTAAAAGGCGGGATACGCGCGTGAGCTTGTTTATCGTCTCCACCATATGCACGGGGATGCGGATGGTGCGCGCCTGGTCGGCTATCGCCCTGGTTATCGCCTGCCTTATCCACCACGTTGCATAGGTCGAAAACTTGAAACCCTTCTGGTAATCGAACTTTTCCACCGCCTTCATCAGGCCCAGGTTGCCCTCCTGGATGAGATCAAGAAAGAGCATTCCGCGGCCGACGTAGCGCTTGGCAATAGATACTACCAGCCTCAAATTTGCCTCTGAAAGTTTCTTTTTGGCCTCTTCGTCGCCCTCCTGCATCTTGCGGGCGAGCTCTATCTCGTCGTCGGCCGAAAGGAGGGGCACGCGGCCGATATCCTTAAGATACATCTTTACAGGGTCGTCAAGACCGATATCCGAGAGAGCCTGCTCGTAGAGCTCTTTGTCCCTCTCCGCCTCGTCGATTATCTGAATGCCCGCGTCGGCCACCGACTTATACACAAAGTCCATCTGGTTGGGAGTAGTGTCGTACTTCTCCATGATGTCGCACAGATTGTTTGTGGTTATAGAGCCCTTGGGGCCGTACTCTTCAATCAATTTTTTTAAAATGTCGTTTAATTTCTGATCGGATAAGCTCATCGTATGTCTCCGCTTTTTAATTTTTCCTTTTGCTCTATAAGCTGTTGCAGGACTTCAGCAGCCCGCCTCTTCTCTTCGACATCGTCCGCCGCGGCATACTGCCGTTTGACTTCGTCTATCGCCTTTGTTATTCTGTCCGAGCGAAGCCGCCGCAGGCAGTCGTCGAAATACCGCCGCTGTACGTCTCCGTTCAGGTTTTCTCCGTCGTTTAAATCGAGTACGCGGCACAGCTCTTCATATTCGGGAGTGCCCTCCTCGAAAAAGTCGAATATCTCGCTCAGAGTTATCTTTTCGCCGAAGAGCATTTTGCTCTTCACATAGCTTGCTATAAGTTTATGCACGTCGTCGGCGAACGGCACGCCGTCGACGTCCACGCCGCCCGTGTAGTCGGCGCCGAAAAGAAACGCCGCCGCGACGAAGCGCGACGCCTTTTTGTTTACGTCGGCGCTGTCCTCCGCCATCTTGGGTTTTTCTTCGCTCCTCTCCTGACGCTCGGCGGGCACCTGCTGCAGATCGCGGCTTAAAGCCTCGAAACTTATGCCCGTTTCGTCGCGCAGGTTTTTAAGCAGAAGCTCGCGCTCCGCGGCGCTCTCGGCCGAGCGCACGACTTTAAGCGCGTCGCCCACGTATTTGACCTTATCCTCGGGCTTGTTCAGGTCGTACCCCATGCGCGCGACCTTCATCTTGTAGTCGATGAGCGGCATGGCGCTGTCTAAACACTTCCTGTACTCCTCGGCCCCCAGTTTTTTTATTACGTCGTCGGGATCGAGCCCGTCGGGGAGAGGCACCACGCGCACGTCTATGCCCTCGCTCTTAAGTATCTCCAGCCCGCGCATGTTGGCCTTCTGTCCGGCGCTGTCGCCGTCGTAACTTATAAGCACGGTGCTGCAGTACCGCTTTATAAGCCGCGCCTGCTCCTGCGTGAGCGACGTGCCCATGCTGGCGACGACGTTTTTAAAGCCGCCCTGGTGCAGGGAAACGGTATCCATATATCCCTCGACCATTATGACCTCTTTAAGCCCGCCGGCGCGCCGCAGTTTCTTTAATCTGTTTATATTATAGAGCATCTTGCTCTTGTTGAATATCAGCGTCTCTTTAGTATTTTTATACTTGGCGAAGTCAGTCTTCTTCAATGCCCTTCCGCCGAACGCCACAACCTCGTCGAACTGGTTGATGATAGGGAATATCAGCCTGCCGCCCTGCGCGTCCGAAAGCCTGCCTTCCACCTCGTTTACGGCGCCGCTGTCTATCATGTCCTGCTTTGAATAACCCTTTGCGAGCAGAAATTTGGGCAGATCGGAATAATTGAGGCTTGCTCCCAGCCCGAACGAGCGCACGACGCCCGCGGGGATCTCGCGCGAGAGTATGTAGTTGATATGCGCCTCCGCCTTACCGGAATTGAGATTATCAAGGTAGAAGTGCGCGCAGTCGTTCATTATCTTCAGGAGCGTGTCGCGCTTGCGCTTGACTTCGGCCGCCCGCTCGCCGTCGAACGTCGTCTTGGGCAAAGGGAGATTTGCACGCTCCGCGAGCATCTTTACCGCGTCGACAAAGTCGACGTTCTCCATCTCCTTTACGAGCGTTATCACGTTACCCGAAACGCCGCACCCGAAGCAGTGATAAAACTGCCTGTTTTCGTCGATATGAAAGGAAGCCGTCTTTTCATGGTGAAACGGACAGCACGCCCAGTATGTGCCTCCCTTCTTTTCAAGGTGCATATACGACGAGGCCACGTCGACTATATTAAGTTTATCAGTCAGAAGATTTAAAAAATCTTTATCGAAGCCGTTCGCCAATAAAACACCTCGAAAATACAATTCACGAATTTAAACTCACAAATTTTTCGTTCGGTCCGCGGAGGAAGCGCAACTGACGACACTTTGCGGATGGCTCCCTTTGGGAAACCGCAAAACAGTAAAAATTCCGTGATTTTGAGGAACCATGTCTCTCTTGCCGCGATTATTTTAAGGACCCGCTCGGGCTGTGCAGCAGACCCATAGCATCAATTGCCCCCAACGTATGCTGCAATGAATACAGAATTTTCAGCCCTGCTCGTCGCCGAACGACCAGCCGCGCGGCACAAATATCCTGTTGAACGTATACACGGCGTACCTGTCGGTCATCGACGATATGTAGTCGCACACGACCTGCTCTTTGGGGTACTTATCCAAAAGGGAAACAAACATTTTGGGGAGTTTGTCCGCATTCTTCATAAAATATTCATACATGCACGAGAGCATGCGCTCGGCCTTTTCCTCCTCGCCGCGCGCAAATTCGGTGAAATATACCCTTTCAAACATGAATGCGCGGAGCGCCTCGCTCGCGTCCACCACTTCCTGCCCCATGCGCACGAAATTTTTGCCGTAGCTTTCGTGCCAGACGGAGGTTATGGCGGTGTTTATGCGCTCCTTGGAACTGTTGCCGAGCACAGAAGTTATGTCATCAGGCACATCAGAAAGCTTTAATACGCCTGCACGCACGGCGTCGTCCAAATCATGATTTATGTATGCAACCTTGTCGGCAATGCGCACGCACATACCCTCGAGCGTGGAGGGATGCCCGCTCTTCTGGTGATTGAGAATGCCGTCGCGCACCTCAAATGTGAGGTTCAGGCCCCTTCCGTCCTTTTCGAGCACGTCGACAACGCGCACCGACTGCACGTTGTGCTTAAAGCCGCACGGGGCAAGTTTGTTAAGGATGCGCTCCCCGCTGTGACCGAAGGGCGTGTGTCCCAGGTCGTGCCCCAGCGCCGCCGCCTCGGCGAGATCCTCGTTTAAAGCAAGAACACGCGCAAGACTGCGCGCTATCTGTGCAACGTCCAGAGTGTGCGTAAGGCGGGTTATGTAGTGGTCGCCTTCAGGCGAAAAGAATACCTGCGTCTTGTTTTTCAGCCGTCTGAACGCCTTGCAGTATATTATCCTGTCGCGGTCACGCTGAAAGTCGGTGCGCATTTCGCAGGGAGTCTCCTCACGCGCGCGCCCCTTTGTATCCTTCGATTTTGCAGCATACGGCGATAAGAACTCCTCTTCTATCGCGTAAGTACGCTCTTTTAAAACGGGCATATTTTCTTTCACGCCATAATATACGCAAAAAAATTTGCAATTCCTTTAAATTATTAAAAATTTTTACAAAATTTTTTTGAGTTTTGCACTTTACATATTATAAATACCCCCTTGGGTGAGCTAATAAACTCCTCAAGGGGGCACTCAGTTGCCGTAAATTTTAAAAACGCGGCGCAATGGAACAGCGGCAAGGCTATTTGGCAAACCCTCCGCCGACAGAGATGATCTCGCCCGTGACGTAGCCGGCCTCTGCAAGGAAAGAGCAGGCCTTGGCGACGTCGGCGCCGGTGCCTATCCTGCCCATGGGGATCTCCTCAATGAGCTCCTCCATCTCGTCCTGCGTAAGGTGAGCATTCATCTCCGTATCGATAACCCCCGGACTCACGCAGTTGACTCGCACTCCCGAGGGAGCGAGCTCCTTTGCGAGTGCCTTCGTGAATCCTATCACCGCCGCCTTTGAGGCCGAATAGGCGACCTCGCAGCTTGCGCCCACCTCGCCCCAGATGGAAGAGATGTTTATTATGCACCCGCCGCCCATACCTATCATTCTGTCTGCAACGGCGCGGCTGCACAGATACACTCCGCGCATATTTACGCCGAATATCCTGTCCCATTCGGCGGGAGTCGTGTCCTGTATCACGCCCATGTACGATATGCCCGCATTATTTACAAGCACGTCTATCTTGTTGTACAGCCGGAAAATCTCAGAGAACATGTCGCGCACCTGATATTCATCCGACACGTCTGCGCGCATCAGCACCGGGCAATAGCCGAGCATATTGAACTCTGCCTGCGTTGCTATCGCCGCGCTTTCGTTGGAGCAGTAATTGATTACCACCTCATATCCGAGCTGCAAGAACTCAAAGGCGATATCCCTTCCTATCCCCCTGGTGCCGCCCGTGATAAGTGCTACCTTTTTTGACATAAAAATCCCCGAAAACTAATGATAAAAATTTACGGAACAAAAATTGCCCCGCATATATGCCGCAACTATTGCGTTTTTATTGAACACCTTATCCAATCAGAGAATATTCTTTTGCAATCAGCTCTGCGATCTCGACGGGAGAATACCCGTCGGTATCGATAACTTCATCCGCCGCAGCCATATACTTCGGCGTGCGCACGGGCAGAAGCTCGTTTATTCTCTTTGCCGCCCCTCCCGCAAGCAGGGGACGTTCGGTATCGCCCTCCACACGCCTTATAAGCGTCTGCGCCGAGGTGCGCAGAAATATTATCCTGCCGTGCCGTTTTAAGAGCGCGACGTTTTTTTCGTTTAAAACACACCCGCCGCCCGTTGCGATTATCAGTCCGTCACAGGAGGAGAGCGCCGCAACGGCCTCGGTCTCCAGTTCGCGGAACTTCGCCTCGCCGTATTTTTCAAAAATATCGGCGATGCGCCCGTGATTTTTTACCACCTCGGCATCGGTATCGGCGGCGCGCATATGCGTGAGCGCAGCAAGCTCAGCCGCCACCGTCGTCTTGCCGCAGCCCATCATGCCGCACAGAACTATATTCATAAATTGACCCCGCAATATGCCGCAACCAATACATTTTTCTGCATTTCGCGACTGAAGCGAAACGCTAAAGCTGCAGCATTTACTTAAGCAGAAAACTCTCGCCTGCCAGAATGTAGCTGTTTTTGCCGAAGCCGGCTATCGTGCCCGCGCACACTTCGGAGATTACCGACTTGTGGCGGAACTCCTCGCGCCTGAACACGTTGGACATATGCACCTCCACCACCGGTATGCTTATGGAGGCTATCGCGTCGCGGATGGCGTAGCTGTAGTGGGTGAACGCACCGGCGTTTAAGATTATGCCGTCGCACGCCGCCGTGTGCAGCTTTGTGCAGATCTCGCCCTCTATGTTGCTCTGGAAAAACTCGCACTCCGCACCCTTGAAGTGCGCGGCGATCTCCCCGTTTATCTCGTCGAGCGTCTGCGAGCCGTAAACGCCCCTTTCGCGCACGCCCGTCATATTCAGATTTACTCCGTTTATAAACAATAATTTCATAATTGACCCCATACTATGCCATAACTAAGGCATTATTATCTTTTAGACAAGCTGCTCATACTCTTCAAAGAGCTCCTTGGCCTGGCCGTCGTGCGGCTCAAGCCCCAGATATATGCACTCAGCGAAATACGCTTGGTAGAACAGCATTGACATGCCGTTCAGGATTTTTTTGCCGAGAGACTCGGCTATCTCTAAAAACTTTGATTTGGGCGGCACATATATCAGATCTATCGCAGTATTGCAAAGGGAGATCAGCTCTTCGCCGACGGGGGATATCCCCACCGTTTTATGCATGCCCACGCCTGTGGCGTTAATTATTATATCGTAAGGCTTTACTTCGGGCGCGTCGCCGAAAACCGCGCTCACGCCGAACTCTTCCGCAACATCTTTTGCCGCCCGCTCACGCTTATCGAACACGGTGACGAGCGCGCCGCCGTCTTTGAGCTTTTTGGCTGCGCTTCTGCCTGCGCCGCCCGCGCCGAGCAAGAGCACGCTCTTGCCAGCTGCATCAACGCCTGAGTTTTTGAGCATGAGCATGAAGCCGAGCCCGTCGGTGTTGTAACCCTTGCGCGTTGAACTTATAACGGTGTTGACCGCGCCGAACGCCGCCGCGTCCCCCTCAAGGGAACTTAAAAACGGTATCACGTCGAGCTTGAATGGAATAGTGACGTTGAAACCGTCGTATTTTTCAAAAAAACCGCCCGCCCTCGCGGAAAATTCTTCCGGGGGAACGGATATATTGTCATACTCTATTTCCGCGCCCAGTTTTTTTGCAATAAATGTGTGCATGCGGGGACTGGACGACTGCGTTACGTCCTTGCCTATCACGGCAAATTTAAACTTTCTCATGCCTGCTCCTTTATCTTTGCGGCGCACTCTGCTATGAGCCGCGCATATTCGTCTACGCCCAATCTTATCTCCTCGGGCTGACCGGGGTCTTTGGGCACGACCATTGATATTTCGCGCGATTTTACGTTCTTTTTATCGTACACTGCGCCCATGCACGCCTCTTCCGCGTCGTTGTACGCAGGAACTGAAAGCACCTCCGCTATCAATCCGCGCAATGAGTCGGCATAGTCAGTGGCGCATATGCCGAGTTTTTCGGCTATATACAGCTCGTAATACATTCCGATGAGCACAAATTCGCCGTGCGACTTGCGCTTATAATACAGTTCAAACGCATGCCCGGTGGTATGGCCGAGGTTTAAAGTCTTTCTCAGTCCCCCCTCGCGCTCGTCCTTCTGCACGACGTCTGCCTTGTGCGCAATGCAGTCGTACGTTATATCCTTTAAAAATTCTCCGCGCCTGAGCCCGTTTCTGTTTTCAATGAGTTTGATATATATGTTTTTGTTTAACGCGCCGTACTTTACTATTTCGCCCAGTCCGCAGCGTATCTCGCGCGCGGGCAGCGTTTTTAAAAAGAGGGGGTCCACTATTACCGTTTCAGGCTGATAGAACGTACCGACGATATTTTTTACGCCGCACAGATCTATGGCCGTCTTGCCCCCCACCGAACTGTCCACCTGCGACAAGAGCGTGGTGGGTATCTGCACGAGGTGAACGCCGCGCATATACAGCGAAGCCGCAAGGCCGGCAATATCGCCCACTACCCCGCCGCCGAGCGCGACCACCGTGCCGCCGCGCTTTAAGCCCGCGGCGAGCATAGCCTTCAATATACCTAAAAGACAGGAATAATTTTTGCTCCTCTCGCCTGCGGGAATTACGTGGACCGCGCCGAGCGTGGCAAGATTATTCTGTATAAAATCGGCGTATAAGCCGTGTACGCGGCTGTCGGTCACGGTGAATATCTGCCTGCCGCCGACAGCCTCGGGCAGCACCTCATCGAGCGCGCCGTCGCCGCAGAATATTTCGCTCTCGCACGAAGGCGTTTTTATTTCCAGTTTCTTCATATCAATACAGCCTGTTATACCTTTCCTTTACCTGCGCCATGTTGTCGCCGCCCAGCCGCTCGGATACGGCCTGCGCGGCCACGAACGCCGCCACGCTCTCCAGAATTATCTCGCAGGCGCATATAGCCGCCACATCGCTGCGCTCCCCCGCCGCGCGGCAGGGTTCGCCCGTTATGAAATCGACGGTATTCAGCCCCTTCATGAGCGTAGGGATGGGCTTCATCGCGGCGCGGACTATTATATCCCCGCCGTTGCTCATGCCTCCCTCTATGCCGCCCGCGTTGTTGGTGCGGCGGACGAACTTTTCGCCGTCTTTGAATATCTCGTCGTGCACGCGACTGCCCGGAAGGGCGGCCGCCTTAAAGCCGAGGCCTATCTCCACGCCCTTTATCGCCTGCACGCCCATAAACGCGCCCGCGATGCGGGAGTCGAGCTTTTCGCCGTACGTCATGCAGCTGCCGAAGCCGCTCTTTAAACCATGTATGCGTATTTCGACCACGCCGCCCGCCGTGTCGCCCTCGGCCTTTAACCTGTCTATAAGGCGCATGGCCTCCTCTTCCCTTTTATCGTCCAGCATAAAGAGAGGACGCGACTTAGCCGTCTTCAGCTCTTCAAAATGATGTTCGGCGGTATCCTCCACGCCGCACACGCTCCTCACATATCCGCCGACCTCTATGCCGAGTTCGGCAAGGTACTGCTTTGCGATCGAGCCCGCCGCAACGCGCACGGCCGTCTCCCTGGCACTGGCGCGCTCCAAAATGTTGCGCGCGTCCGTCTGAGCAAACTTTATAAGACCCGTGAGGTCGGCGTGTCCGGGACGCACCTTTGTAAGCGTACGCAAACTTACGTCGCAGGGAGCGGCGCTCATGCAGTTTTCCCAGTTTTTATAGTCGGCATTGACTATCTCAAAGGCGAGCGGACTGCCGAGCGTGAGCGCGTTGCGAACCCCGCTTATTATCTCTATCCTGTCCTTTTCGATCTTCTGTCTGCCGCCCCTGCCGTAGCCGCTCTGCCGCAGAGCGAGGTCGGCATCGATGAGAGCCGTATCTATTGCAAGGTTTGACGGCAGACCCTCGATTATTCCGACGAGCGCCCTGCCGTGCGATTCGCCTGCGGTTGTAAGTTTCATATAATTCTCCTGTAATTTTTCGGCACACGCTCAGGCAGCTTCGCTACTGGAGACCTGCGCCTCCCCGTCCGCATCTATAGTGAGCGTTATGTCGCCGTCGTACATAGTCATAAAAATACCGTCGTCTCCCTGCACCCCTTCGGCGTGCGCCAGAAGGTCAGCGAGCACAAAAACCGAAGGACAGCCTTCTGCGTTATTTTCACCCACGGAAACAAACGAATACTGCGGAGAGATAAGATCGGTAAAATCGGTTGCAAGCGCGCTGTCCGCAGCATGCGCAGGCACCTTATACGCGACGCACGCCGAAAGGTCTATCTCATGTCCGTCGAAGGTAAAATAGCCGTCGGGATCACCCAGCTCCTGCATGAGGGCATATGTTGCGGCTATCTCCGAAAGTTTGTCGCCGGAAGTACTGCCGGCATACAATATGCCGGCTCCCGCATACTCCAGCCACATAACGGCCGAAGCTGCGGCGATATTTTCTGCAGACGGGTCCGAATTTAAACAGCCATACTCAGAAGTCGGACTTGTGTGAACGGAAGGCGAGAGAAAGGTAAAATAAAAATCCTCTAACGATACTCCTGCGCCGTACTCCGAAATTACGCGCTGCGCGCCGCTGCTTTCCGCCGCCGAAATAAAGTCGGCAAACCCGTCGCATATATACCTGTTGTTGCAGAAGGGATAAAATATGGCGCCCACGTCTTTGTTGCGTATTATTTCACCGAGCCCGCCGCAGTACTCATCATCGACGGTGGTACATATAACATAGTCGATATAATCAACGCCGCGGCGGTTGAGCTCGGTCAGAATTTTCAGATTGTTGCGGTATGTGCCGTCGCCGCCGTCGATGAGCAGCGTCCTGCCGTCGGGCAGGGAAACTATGGTGCAATCGGCCTGTCCGACGTCTAAAACGCACATCTCCAGCTCGCCATCCTCAAAAGGCTCGCGGCGGACTATATATGCGGTGAAATACTTCAGCGGATAAAAAATATTCACGATGAGCAGCGTTGTTATGATAACCGCCGCGCAGGCGACGGAAGTTACCGCCGCTATCGTCTTTTTTGATAATTTTATCTTAGCCAAAATGCGCCGCCCACAGTAAAAAAATTGAATATATATAAGCCGATTATACATTATTATACAACCGCGGAACGCAATTGTAAATAGATTTTAACAAAAATGTCCGCCGCAGGCCTGAAGGCCTGCGGCGGACATTTTTTGGAGGGGAAATTTTATGTGTTTTGCATGCGGCATAGCCGCAGATGTGAGCCTGTTGAACAAGTCCGCGCTGACGGCGGACCGATGCGATTTCAATCAATGTTCGGCATCATCGCCTAACTTTATGTATTCGCAGTGGACGAGCACGCCGTCCAGACTGTAATAATGAACTATCGCTTCAGAGGCGTCTTTTTTTCTGCAGGCGCCCTTTGCGTTCCTGTAGTAGGTTATCTTATAACTTCCGCCGATGAGCGGCGTCGTTTCGGTGTACAAACTGTGTATCTGCGCCGTCATACGTCTATCTCCCTTATCTCGGGCAGCAGGCATATCATTCAATATACTCCCTTGCCCTTGCAATTATAATATAAACCGTAAGTTTTAATTTAACACGTGCAAAGTGTGAATTTTATGTAAATAATACAAAAAATACATTTTCACTTTTATATAGAGCGCCCGCCCGCGCAAAACTTCGCCGCGCGGGTGGGCGCTCAACTGCCGCAGCTCCGCACAGAACCGCGCGCAAGGCTAAAAATTGAATTTTGCTATTGACGGCGGGCCCAAAGAGTGATATTATTATTGTATATAAGATATTGCATATAAGGATAAGGAGGAGATTTATATGGACAGACTTATAATAACGGTCGGCCGAGAATTCGGCAGCGGCGGCCGCGAATTCGGCAGAAGGCTCTCCGACGACCTGAAGATAGCCTATTACGACCGCGAAATAATAACTGAGATAGCAAAACGCACCTCCCTTTCGGAGGAATATGTGCACCAGATAGTTGAGCGCAAGCCCTATATGCCCTTCCCCATAACCACAGGCAGAACGTTCTATCCGCTCACCGACCCGGTAGTCGAGCAGACGCTCTCCATCTACAACGAACAAAACAACATTATCCGCGAGATGGCTGCAAAATCCGACTGCGTGATAGTCGGACGGTGCGCCGACATAATTTTAAAGGATATGCACCCTTTACGCATTTTTGTCTATTCCGATATGCCGTCACGTCTGAAACGATGCCGCGAAAAGGCGCCGGAGCACGAGCATATGTCCGATTCGGCTCTCCGACGTCACATTTTAAAGATCGACAGAGACCGCGCCAAGTACTACTCGTTCTACACAGGCAAAAAGTGGGGCGACTGGCTGAACTACGACCTGTGCATAAACACGGCGCGCATAACGCCCAAGGAGGCGGCCGCCGAGCTTGCCATAATTCTGGAAAAGAGAATGGGCAATAAGAGCAACTGACTTTAAAATACAATTGCATAGCATGGCGGGCGGCGCAATATTGCGCCGCCCGCCCGTATTTATGCCGCATTTTATGTCCCTTTGCCGTCAGCCCGGTTAAAGCTCTATCACCCGCGTGGCGGCGTTTTTTATGAACTGCGCGTCGTGTTCGACAAAGATTATAGTCGCGCACGAGTTTATCACAGCCTCCTCCACCATTTCTCGCGCCGTAACGTCGAGATAGTTGAGCGGCTCGTCCCAGATATATAACTGCGCAGACTGCAGCAGACTGCGCGCGAGCGCCACCTTTTTACGCTGGCCGACGCTTAAATTCTGCATATCCCTGCCCCTGTCGCTCTCTTTGAAGCCGAGTTTTGCGAGCATGCTGTAAAAGTCGCCCTCGGAAATATCAAAGCGCGCGGCGTACTGCGCGGGCGAGCCGCCGTCTTCAAACTGCTGGGCAAGGTATGATACGGCTGTTCCCTGCGCGTTGTCCGCTATATACTTTAGCAGAGTGCTCTTCCCGCAGCCGTTGGAGCCAGTGACGGCTATGCGCTCTCCGCGCATTATGCGCATATCAAAGCCGGAAAACAACTGTCTGCCGCCGACGGCAAGGCAAAAATTTTCCAGCGAAAACAGGCACTGTTTGCGGCAGTCCATGGGACGAAGCTCTAGCCTTACGCCCTCGTCGGGCAGGGCGCGGGCAAGCTCCCTGGCGTTTTCGGCAGCTTTTTCCTTTCGCGCCGCGGCCGCCTTGGAGCGCTTCATTATGCGCGCGGCCTTTGCGCCCAGAAAGCCCCTGTCGCCCCCGCCGCCGAACTTTTCGCGCTCGGCCATGAACGCCCAGCCCTCGGCGCGCCGCGCGGCTGCGCTCATTCTGCCCGCCTCACGCTCGAGCTTGCGCTTGCTCCCGGCGGCGTTTGCGAGATATCTGTCCTGCGCCTCCCGCCACACCGAGTAGTTGCCGCCGACGACCTGCGCCCCGCCGCCCGACAAAAAGACTGTATGGTCGGTGCAGTCGTTCAAAAAGGCGCGGTCGTGCGAGGCGACTATGTAGCCGCCCTTTCCCTTTAAATATTCGGCAAGCCGCCTCCTCCCTGCAAGGTCGAGACTGTCTGTGGGCTCGTCGATGAGCGGAAAGGCCTCCGTGCAGAAGAGCGCGGCGAGCATAACCTTTGTGCGCTCCCCGCCCGAGAGTTGATAAAAGGGCCTTCCGCAGATATCCTCGGGCAAGCCCAAAAGGGCGAGTTCGCGCAAAAACTCCCACTCCTCCCCGCCCAGCCTGCCCGCAAGAGCATACACCGCCTCGCCTTCGGAGACCTCAAACGGGAAGCGGACAAATTTTAAATTTGTATTTATCCTGCCAGAACAGGGCAGCTCTCCGCAGAGAAGTTTGAAAAGAGTGGTTTTACCGCTGCCGTTCGCGCCGACCAGCCCCGTCTTCCACGAACTGTCGGCAGAGAAACTTAAATTTTTGAACACGGGGACGAGGGAGGAAAGATAGGAAAAATCCACCCCGTCCAACATTATAACTGACATTTTGCACCTCCTTTGGCGCGGCAAAATAACAAAGTCCGCCAAAACGAAAAAGTCCGCAGAAAACACCTGCGGACAAAATTACAGCGCCAAAAGAGGGCGCGCGCATACTTTCAGCATAAAAAATGCGCGCAAAAATATTATACGGACGATGCTGCGTTTAAATTCTGAGCGGGGCGATTTTCTGCATGGCCGCACACGCGCGGCAAAACCGTGCGTACGGCAAAGTATAGTTTTTGCAGAAAATCATATTCTCAACGCAGTTTACCTCCTGGAAAACAAAATATATTTACATGCTGAGTATATCAGCGGCTCGGCACTTTGTCAACAGTTTTGCCGCTCAAAATTGATATTGACAGCACGCGTTTTTTAGTGATATAATATTTACAATGCGCGGGCACGGGAGATTCGCCCGCCGCACATAAAATTTTTTAAATATCGTGGGAGCGGATATTTTATGGAAAAATACGACTATCTTATCGCCGGCGCGGGGCTGTTCGGCTGCGTATTCGCGCACGAGGCAAAGAAGGCGGGTAGAAAGTGCCTTGTGATAGACAAACGCCCGCACATAGGCGGAAATATCTATACCGAAAACAAAGACGGCATCAACATACATGTATACGGCGCGCACATCTTTCACACCTCAGACGAGCGTATATGGAAGTACGTCAACGGATTTGTCAGCTTCAACAACTTTATAAACTCGCCCATAGCGCGCTACAAGAACGAACTCTATAATCTGCCGTTCAACATGAACACCTTTTCAAAGATGTGGGGCGTATTCACTCCCGCCGAGGCAATGGCAAAGATAGACGAGCAGATAGCCTCCCTTAACATAGGCGAGCCCAAAAACCTGGAGGAACAGGGGCTGAAACTCGTCGGCAGGGACGTATTTGAAAAGCTTATCAAAGGCTACACAGAAAAACAGTGGGGAAAGAGTTGCAAGGATCTGCCCGCGTTTATTATCAGGCGCCTGCCCCTGCGCTTTACCTATGACAACAATTACTTCAACGATAAATACCAGGGCATTGCCGAAGGGGGATATACAAAACTTGCCGAAAAACTTCTGGAGGGCACGGAGGTAAAGCTGAACTGCAACTACTTCCAATTTATCGCACAGAACCCCGGCATTGCAGGAAAAGTGCTCTATACCGGCATGATAGACGAATATTACGGCTACAGATTCGGCGAGCTGGAATATCGCTCGCTGCGCTTCGACACAGAGAAACTCAACGAGGAAAACCACCAGGGCAACGCCGTCATAAACTATACGGAGAGGAAAGTACCGTACACGAGGATCATCGAGCACAAACACTTTGAAAGGGCGCAGAGCCCCGTCACTTACATAACGCGCGAATACCCCGTAAAGTGGAAGCGCGGCGACGAACCGTACTACCCCGTCAACGACGAAAAGAACAATGCGCTGTACGCAAAGTATAAAGAACTTGCCGACGGGGAAGAGAATGTCATTTTCGGCGGCAGGCTTGGGCAGTATAAATATTACGACATGGACAAAGTGATCGCCGCGGCGCTCGACTGCGCAAAAAAGCAGTTTGGCAAAACGGCTCTTAAGATACTATAAAAATACATACATGGTCTGATTTAAACGTGCGGGCGTGCGGAGTTTAACTCCGCGCGCCCGCACTTAATTTAATTCCCTATTTTAATAACAGCATCATAGCTCATGCCGCTCGCCCGCAGGACATTTCGGCGGGGCATTGCAGGAGGCCGCACTGTTGCATGCTCCGCCGCCTGCGGCAGATGCGGCGCCTTCGGCGCCCTCCTCACGCTTTTTGCGCCTTATGAGCTTTATCAAAAGCGGCCTTACAAGAAGCAAAGGCCCGTCCTCCCCCTCGCGCTCCGACAGAAGCAGAAAGACCGAGTATACCATGGCGGGGAACACGCGGAAGATAAAATTCTCTGACAGCGACATTGCAAATATGCTCACCAGCACAGCTATATAAAACATGCTCTCGGATGTGGGGTCGCGCCTAACCGCAAACGCCGCCTGCAGTATATGAACGATATATGCGATCAGGCCGAATATCCCGCAGCTTGCAAGCATCTGAATGAAGATATTGCAATACATTTCGGGTAATAAGCGGTTAGCCGCATTTTGCAGATTTTCGGGCGACCCGAAAAAACCAGCGCCGAACAGAGGCGCGCGCAGAAAGTTGCGTATTCCGTTCGACCACAGCCCTAACCTGTCCGTATCGCCGAGACCGCGCTCTAAAAACACGGCAAAAAAATCGTATAACAAATCACGGAAAACCGCGGCCAGCACGGCGCAGGCCACGATCACGGCTATGCTGAATATGCGGGCAAATCTTCTTACGGGCGACCTTTTTACGCTGAGATATATTGCCGCAGCGATCAGGACCGCTCCTCCGACGAGTACGGACGTGAGGCTGAATGTAAGCAACGTTCCCGCAAAAAACAAAAATCCGAGCACATAGAATATAAAACCGAATCTTCGGCACGTGTATGCAATATAAAAGCACGCGGGCAAGAATATGGCGAGCATTCCGCCGATATCGCTGCCCGTGCCCCAGCCGGTTATAATGTTATCTTTATTCACCGAGCCGCCTGAGACAACTCCGTCGAAGATGTAAATTTTACACAGCTGCAAAAATATTATGCCGGCAGTCATCACAAGCAGGCAGCCGACATATCTGCCCGTGCCATCTCCGATATAAAGAGTATTGTAAAAATAGATATATAAGGCAAAGAACGAGAGCGCCGTCAATAATCCGAACGGCAGATCGGCTATTTTATATCCCCCGAAAAACACGCCGTTCAACAGAAAGGCCGCCGCCATTAAAATTATACCGAGGCGCAATTTGCTCTCCTTAAAAAAATTCCTGTCCTGCGGAAAGACAATAAAGCGGAATATAAGACAGGAGATAAACGCCGCGCCCAGACAGAGAAGATATATCTGCACTCCTCTGTTATAAAAAAAGTCCGATTCAACCGGCGGCTGCGGCGCGTGTACACGGCTCACGGCATACACGCCCATGAACACGGGCACAAGCAGAGGCTTTGAATCGCGCGAAAATACCGATGTAAATACAACTATCGCCGCGGTTATGGCATAGAAAGCTATCTCCATGCCCGTGAAAGAGGATACAAGCGCGAGGACGGCATATGCGGCGGGAAACCACAAACTGTCGAAAAACGATAAAATTGCACGCATGGCGGGCAGATTTGCTATCTGCCTTATCCTTATCCTCATAATAGCTCCGCGCGCGGCAGAGGCCGCGATTCAGTCTCTGAATATATGATACCACCGCAGGCCGCTTTTGGCAACAAATAAGCGCGCGCATATTTTGGGCGCTTTTGACGAAAGCGCCGCCTAATATGCAGGACAATTATTTACAGACAGAAAAAAGCCCGCAAAACGCGGGCTTTAAAATTATTTTTTGATATTTTCAGTGTTTTGAATTTACTTGCCGTCCTCGCCCTCAGCCCGTGCGGAAGCTCCTTCGGCACGTGCAGCAGGCGTTTCGGCGGTCTCCGTTGCGGACTTTTCCGCATCCTGCTCCTCCTTTTTAACGGGAGAGATTATCGAAGGCAACGTTAGCCCCGCCATATTGTATATCTCCTCCAGGGGCGGGAGGGACTTTAAAAGCCCCGACAAAAAGTTGGCGGTGGCCGTCTTGCCGTCCTCGCCGTTTCCTCCGTCCCACACAGTCACCTTGTCGATCTTCACGCCCGAAATAGCCTTAACCTGCTCGGCGACTATCGCCTCGAGCTTGTCGGCTATGAGAAGGCGCACCGCATCGGGAGCAGTTCCCGCGCTCTTCACGAGCGCGTCCATGCCTTCGGCCTGCTTCGTGAGCTTTTCGCGCGCGCCGCGCGCCTCTGCGTCCATCTTTGCAAATATGGCGTCCGCCTCGCCCTGCGCCTTTCTGCGCGTCTGCTCGGCTATGGCCTCGGCCTCGATCTCGAGCTTCTGCTTTTCAATGTCGGCGGCAACTATGATATCGGCTTCCTTTGTGGCCCTCTCGCGCGAGGCACGGGCAACTTCCGCCGCCTGCTCGGCGCTGTAGCTCTCTTCGAGCGCCTTTGCCGCCTGCACCTTTTCGGCCGCGACGGCAAGTTTCAACGCCTCGGCCTCCTGCTCCCTCAATGTAGCCTGCGAACGGGCGATCTCTGCCTTGGCCTTGTTTTCACCGTCGATGGCGGCAGATTCGGCCTGCGCTACGCGTATACGCTCCTCCATTTTTGCATTGGCCTGGCCTATGGCGCCCTTTTTATCCTCTTCGGCAACGGAGATGCGCGCGTCGTTTATTGCCTTTGCCGCCGCCTCCTGGCCGAGCGCCACTATGTAGCCCGATTCGTCGGAGATGTCGGTCACGTTTACGTTTATGAGGCGCAGGCCCACCTTTTTGAGCTCACCCTCCACGTTGCGGGATATGGCCTCGAGGAATTTATCCCTGTCGGAGTTTATCTCCTCGATGTTCATAGTGGCGATAACAAGGCGCAGCTGGCCGAAAATTATGTCGCGCGCCAGGTCGCTTATCTGCGAAAGGGTGAGCATGCCCAGCCTTTCGGCCGCATTCTGCATTATGCCCGCGTCGGTAGATATGCCGACGGTGAAAATAGAGGGCACGTCGATGCGGATGTTCTGCTTTGAGAGCGCGTTTTTAAGATCTACTGAAATAGACAGCGGCGTCAGGTCCATGAAGGTATACTTCTGGAAAAAGGGCCACACGAACGCCGCGCCGCCGTGTATGCACTTTGCAGAGCTGTAAGTGCCGTCGGTCGAAGCCTTGAGTTTACCGTAGATGATCATGATCTTGTCGGGCGGGCAGGTCTTGTAGCGCAGCGCCACGGTGAGCACTATGAGCACTATCAGAAGGACTACTACCACCACTATGGCAATGATTGCTTCCGTCATAAATATTCTCCCTTAAAATTATTTCCGGCTGCTTTTGTCCGGCTTGTTTACGGCCGCGCAACGTCGCGGCTTATTGCTGTTTTTTTGTGACGACGGCAAAATCTTCGGAATATTCGGTTATCTCCACCGAACTGTCCACAGGGATGCGCTCGCCGTCGGTCACGGCGTCGAGTTCCATATATCTGCCCTGCGCGGTGAGCGTTATTTTGCCTCTGCCCGAGCGGTTTTCGGGTATGCTGACATATACGGTGGCGGTTGCGCCAACGAGCTTGGATTTTACTATATTACCCGAATTTTGCAGTTTTGCTATTCCTCGCATGGTGAACGCCACGCCGAACAAGGCCGCCGTACCCGTCGCAACGGCAATGAGTATGGGCGCCCAGATATTGTCCTCCATAAAGGTCTGGGCGACAAAGCCGCACCAACCTCCGAGCGCAAAGAAAGCCGTCATGCTCTTTATCGTGAATATCGACAGCCCGCTGTCGGTATCGACGTCCCCGTCGAACACGTCGTCGACGTCAAAGTCGCCTCCGCCGAGCGAGAACAGCATTATGACTATCTGCACGATCAGAAATATGCTGGCTATTACGGCTATTATGAAATAAGTTTTTTCCGCCGCAGTGAGGGCCAAGAACCAGTCTATCAATTTATTGACTCCTTTTGTCTTCCCGCAAATTCTGTCGGGATATGTCAGAATTATTATACCATGTATTCAAACCGCGTGTCAATAGCCGCAAAAAATTTTACAACTGCCAAAAAGCGGAATTTGGCCTGTTGATATTATACGGCCGTTATGCACGCCGTATTCCGAGGCCGCGTTAAATCTGTATTTGCGTACCCGCTTAAAAAGCCGGGCGGAGACATATGGCTCCGCCCGGCTTTTAATGACTGTCTAAAATTCAAAGCCGAATATCAGTCGGCATACGGGCTCTCGTCCCTGCAGAGAAGGCAGATGCCGGCAACAAGGTTCACAAAGAGCAGCGTGCACACTTTGAAACCGACGCCAACTTTGCGGCCGTCCCTCACCCTGTTGAAGAAACTTACAGTCATGGGGATGGTCCACGCAAGCGGAATGAGGCACCAGCAGGTGGCTATGCAACCCAAAACCATGAACACCTTTATAACGGTGTTCAGCGTACTGTCCTTTTCGGCGGCTACAGCCGCACTGTTTGCATTGAATTCTTCTGTGGCGCAGCCGCACTTCGGGCAGACCACGGCAGCGTCGTCGATCTGCGCGCCGCAATGCGTACAATATTTCATATATCCCTCCGTTAATTTTAATCAATTGATTATATTCAACCAACCGACCTTTTATTGATTAAATTATATGACATAATACGCCTCCCGTCAAGCGCAGGAGCAAATTTATATATTTTTTTACAAATTATTTGAAACTCAGCGGCGGAAGATTATATCATATCTCCACGATAAGCACGCCCGCGCCTCCCGCAGGCATTCCGGAAATTATTTTACCCCGCAACAATTAAACGCACTTTGCGCGCCTTTTTAAAATTTTATTGATGTTGCCATATGCTATCATCTCCGCCTCTGCTGCGGTGAAGTCCATTTTATTCAGAATATCGAAATATTCGTCATATATCTGCTGCGGCCCGAGTATGCGGCTGTCGGGATAGTCAGTGGCAAAAATCAGCCGCTCCGCACCGAAGCTGCGCAAAATTTCATTGGTTTTTTTAATACCGCAGGTGCGAACATAATCGGGCAAAACGGCGGATATATCGACATACACGCCCGCTTTCAGCAACCTCTCCCATTGAAAGGCGCCCATATGCGAAACTATCACCGTAAGCCCGGGATACTTTTCCGCTACTTCCGCTATCTTGTCCGCCGCGCACAGGCCGTCATCCGAATTCGGATATGAGTGTATGGCTACGGGAATATTATTTTTTTGCGCGTAATCAAAAATTACGCGGTTATATTCAGAAGCGATATCCACGCCCGAGTTATCAGGGTGGATCTTTATACCGTCGAGGCCGCCATTTTCTGTCGCGCGGCCAAGCTCTTTAACGGACTCTTCGGAATTGCTGCGCACGTCGATATCGGCAAAGGCATAAAATCTTCCGGGATAGCGGCTCTTCATCTCGCAGAGATTTTTATGCACGGCCTCCGCGGTAAACTCCATCGACATCAGCCACGGGTCGTTGAACGGCATAATCACGGCGCTTTCGATATTGTATTCGTCCATTATGCGGATATAATCATCCAATTTTGCATATGCCCATGTGCCCATACTGTCGGGATTTGCGGCATGCACGGAGTCGGGCAGGATATGAATGTGCCCGTCGATTTTTTTGATTTTCCTCCAATCTGTCATAAACTCCTACCAGATACAGTGTTCATACGCCGGTTTTAAGTAAACGCCCCTTCCTGTACAGCAATAATCTTCACTGATAATTATTGAGCCAACTTTGCAAATTTTCTGCCAGCCTGCCGATATGCAGCCCGTCAACAAATGAATGGTGCGCCTGAACTGAAAACGGCAACAGTAACTTTCCGTCCCTTTCATAAAACTTGCCCCAATCAAAGAGCGGCGTTGCATTGTCCCTCTTGCCCGAATTTGTATGAGAAACATGGGTATATGTCACCCACGGCATGGGCGAAAACTGAAACACGTCGTTGCCGAGCGGACCGGTAAAATATTCTCTTTGCTCCTCTGCCGCCTGCTTTGCTGTTTTGCAATATTCCCCCATATTGCCCGCAAACGGAACATTTACAACTTTAAACAGCTCCGTCTGCTTATCGAGATATGTGAACGCCGTATCTATCTTATCAAACAGTACAACCTGCCCTTCCAGAAAACGGTATCTGAATTCCTCAATTCGGTTGGCGCATTTTGCCACAGCATAAATCATCGCAAACGTGAAAGGCAGCTTTTCCTGTTTGATATTGCGATAAAATTCCGTAATATCGAGCTCAAATGTCACGCAAAAAGCAGGCTCGACACAATTCCTGAAAACTGTGCAGTGCGCAGCTCTCTTCCATGTGCTTTGGTCTATTATCTTATATTCATTCATTTTACTTGTTCCCCTTTAACCTTGCCACCATCTTTTCAAGGTTGGCGGCGTTCTGCTCGTCAGAGACAGTGGGGTCCTTTGTAAAATTTTCGCATGGGAGACTGCCGCATGCGCCGCAGTTTTTCAGCTTTTTGCCGTTTTTGCAGCAGTCATATACGGCGCAGACCGACTGCCCCGTATATTGCAGCCAATGCACTTTGCCCTCTATCTTTGCGCACCCCGCGCACTGCGAAGGATAGAGCGTGCACTCAATGCACACCGCCCCGCACGGCGAAGGCTGCACAAATTCGTCCATCCAATACCACCATTTCAGCTTTTGCGTGTCGGGCTGAGGCGTGTTGACAAAGTATTCGACGGCGCGCAACAAATAGAGCTGGCACCTATCGAGAGTGAAGCCGCGAAGGGCGCACTCCTCCTCGTAGAGCTGTTCGCCCGTCTTGCCTTTGAGCGACTCTAACGTTGTATACCCCATTGCAATCAGGTCCCTCTCTGTCGCCTTGCCGATATTCGGAATTTTTTTAAGTTCGCTCATATATGCGCCCCGTTAAAACCAATTGCATTTTCCGTCCCGAAAAACGGGCTCGTCGCCCTGTCCGTAAGGGTCATAGTTATCGGTATTGCAACCGAACTCCTTCAGAAAAGCTATTCTATCTCCCCTCCACTTAGTTAGGGACATGCCGTCAAATTTTTCTTCCCTGCCGTCGTTCATAACGTTTGCGAAATACCACTCCACAACAGTCTGGTCGCCCTTATGGAAGAATTGTTTTATATCCCAGGTACAGACTTTGCCGCGCGTATTCCACTCTTCAAACCAATGCCTTATGCGCGGCAGGCCCTCATACTTCGGTCCCCAGCTCTCAGTATAAACGGCGTCAATACAGAACAGTTCTTCTATGCCGTTGCACTTGCCGTCAAGCCACATACCGAACCATCTTCTGATTTTAATTTCCCGTTCGTTCATGCCTCACCTATTTTAGCCGGCTTTTTTATCAGCCTGCCAAACCGCTTATAATGCGGAAATTTTTTTACCCGTTTTTTGAGCCGCCCTTTTTCTTCTTGCCGAAGATCTTTTTGGCCCCGCCGCCGTTCACCGCGGTCAGATTTCTGCCGAAAACAATGTTTAAAACAAGGAGAAGTATCGTAAAAATACTGAGAGCAAGCACCTGATAGGGCGGCGTTACCACAACACCGAAAAAATTTAAATTATAGCCGAAGCTATCGGTCAGGCTGGCGACTATCTCCGCCCCGCCCGACGAATTGACCGACATGATGTAGGCCGACATCTCGCCTATCGCGTCGCTCATAAAGGCATATCTGAAGAGCGAACAGGAATATGTGCCAGGTATGAATCCGCAGACATACTGCACTGCCTCGGGCAGCATGAACATCGGCATATATGCGCCTATCAGAAAGCCTATCGCCGTAGAAAATATGGTTATCACGCTCGCCATCGTGGCGTCGCGCTTTACAAACGAACATATAAATACGGTAAAGAGCACTCCGTTTACCGTGGCAAATATCAATACGCCTATTACAGTCAACACGGCCGTGACCGTCATTATGAGTTCGCCGAGGACGGCGAGATATATAAAGCAGGCGACAAGAAACACCATGCAGACGGTGAACGTTATGATAAAATTCGCCAGAAAATAGCTGCAGATAAGTATGTTTGAAGACACGGGAGAGGATGTGAAATCTCTGTTTATGCCGTTCTCCTTATCGCATACCGTTATGGTATTTATCTGCATGGATACGGTTATCGTGCACATGGCCACAATGCCCGAGAGCATCCACGAATCTATGAGGGCATATACATACCTCTGCAACTCAGGGTCGGAGTTCATGTCGAGGCCGTACTGTTCAAATATCGGTGCAATCGTCGAAAGCTCCAGCCTGCGCAAAAAAAAGATATATATAACGAAGATGATAAACGGCACCATCAGCGTAAAAAATACGCGCATGCGGCTGTTTACAAATACAAGAAGATGGCGCCTTGTAAGGCTGCATAATTGTTCAAGATAATTAGTCTTTCGCCCGGCCTTCATCCTTGTCCTCCGTCTGTCCGATATCCCGGCCCGTCACGTTTAAAAACACGTCGTCCATTCTGCCCTTGACTATCTCCACATCGGAAGTATAGAGCGGAAATTTTTGCATTATTTCCTTCGCCGCGGCCGTATCGGGTATTTTTATGCGGTAGGCGGCCTTTTCTTCATCATATCTGAACTCATATCCGCCCTTTTTGAGAGCTTCGCTGAACTGCCCGTCATCCGCCGTATAGCAAATGAGCGCGTCGGAGGAGTATTTATTCTTCAGCTCGTTCGGCGTGCCGTGGGCTATGATCTCTCCCCTGTCCATTATCACGACGTCGGTCGCAAGCTCAGCCTCCTCGAGATAATGGGTGGTGAGAAATACCGTCATGCCCGTCTCCTCCCTTATTTTATCTATCAGCGACCACACTATCCTGCGGTTTTTGGGGTCGAGGCCCGTCGTGGGTTCGTCGAGGATAAGAAGATCGGGCCTGTGCACCATGGCGCGCGCGATATCCACGCGGCGCATCTGCCCGCCCGAAAGATTTTTTACGGGGCGCTTTAAAATGGGGCCGAGCTCCAAAAGCTCGATTATCTTCCTGATATTCTCCCGCTGTTCGGCTTTGCTCAGAACATAGAACGCCGTGCGTATTTCAAGGTTCTGCAGCACGGTGAGTTCCTTATCGAGCACGGACGTCTGGAAAACTATGCCTATATGCCGCTTTATCTCCGCCGCGTCCTTATCGATGTCCATATCCCCCACATATACCTTGCCCGAATCCTTCTCGAGAATGGAGCAGATGATATTTATCGTGGTAGACTTTCCCGCGCCGTTCACGCCCAGAAATGCGAACATGCTCCCCTTTTTTACATCGAAGGAAATTCCGTTTACTGCATGCACGCCGCCATATGACTTTCTCAAATCTTCTATGCGCAGCGCATAATCGCTCTGACCGCCGTTCTTCAGCCCGAAGCCGTACTTCTTCTGCAAACCGTCGTAGACTGAATAGATATCGTCAAAGCAATGTATGCGCAGTTTTTCACGGACGCTTTTTCGGTCCGTTTGCTTGTAATTATATAACTTGAAATAGGGCCACAGCCGCCATCCCGCGCAGAAATGTTTTATAACGGTATCTTCGCGTATATCGCGCTGCTCGTTGAAGGCTCGCGGAAGAATGAGCTTTTTCGTCGCCAGTTTATTGAGCGCGCTCTGGTCGGGCATGATGAGATGGTGATATCTTATATACTCGCGCACCCGCTCAAGGAGCCCCGTCCTTTTGCACTCCGCCATATTTAGAAGCAGCACGCCCGAATTGCAGTAATTTTTATTTATCCAGAACGAACCTTCGACATCCTTTACCGCACCAAACTCATAATTTTCTATATCGGTATCCCACAGCTTGCCTATATCGCCGCAACACATGGTGTCGGTATCCAGATAAATGAGTTTATCCGGCAGATCGCATTTATCGAATATGAGTCGGAGCTGTGCATACGGCGTGTACATCGACTTCTGATTTTTCCCGCCCATGAGATACTGCCGGTATTCATTGCCGACGTCGACGAGCACGGCCCCGCTGTTTTCGTTCTTTTCGCGCAGAACGCTATCGAGTATTTCACACTGCCTTTGGCTCACCGCAACAAAATCCCGTCTTATATCGGTCAGATCCATGGTAAATACGAACACTCGGACGGGGCGTGCCGTATGCTTTATGACAGAGAGCACAGAGAGAAGCAACTGCGGAAAAACCGTCCTGTTGCCGCAATAACATATCTGCATCTCCTGCATATCAGATCCGTCTGTATTCATTCCTATTCCTCATGTTTCATAATTATTTCCGCCCCGAAAAAAACAGCGGAGCAAATCAGCAGCCCGAAATTACAGCATTACTGACAATGATTATAACATATCCCGACGTCTAATTCAACAGTACAATCTGCATAAAATTTTTGCCTGCTTAAGCAAGAATGTCTTAGCGATGTGTTTCACTGTCAATAATTTACGGCTTGACGCTATATTATTCTTTAAATCTTTAAATATAAAAATTTTATTATCTGTTGCGTTATAATTTGCAATCGTTTTCAATCGGCAAAAAAATCAACGGGCGCGCTCTGTGCGGAGCGCGCCCGTTTCACATCACCATAGCAAGTGAATTTTTAATATTGTTTGTCCGAACTTAATTCCTGGGGTTCTTGATGTTTGCCTGTGGTGGTCACAGCCTGCGGGGGTAAAATGCCCGTTTTGCCCTGT
>ERZ1643249.333-NODE-333-length-57135-cov-6.420673_pt1 | contig 57135 bp, 39 predicted proteins | sample MGYA00579263_ERZ1643249 | MGnify/ENA primary metagenome ERZ1643249 (study PRJEB29033, sample SAMEA4952264) | chicken gut metagenome | biome: Broiler Chicken; feature: Gastrointestinal Tract; material: Caecum | place: Ireland | collected 2018 | study: Broiler...
GCGGGATCTCCACTCCGATACTCATAAGGCTGCCCTGCCTCCCCTGCTGTAAAAGCTGAGAAGCGCGTCGGTAAATGCCTTTTTCCTGGGGCGGCTGACGATCACCTCGTACGGATCGACGCTGATGCGGTTGCCTGTCACCTTTCTCACGCGCGCGAGATTGACGATGTAGCAGTTGTTGCAGCGGAAAAAGAGCTCGGACGGAAGCTTTTTCTCGATGTCGATGAGCGAGGACTTGAAGGTGTATCCCCTGCTGTCCGTCCATACGGTGATAAAATGCCGCATGCTTTCTATGTAACAGACCTCCGCAAGACTGACGCTTGCCCAGCCTCCCTCCGTCGGGATGAGGATCCTCTGTTTCTGCTTTTCGCGCACTTCCTCCAACGCACCCTGCAGCTCGCGGCAAAGATCGGCATAGGCGACGGGTTTGAGAAGATATCCGCGCGCCCCCACGCCGTAGCCCTCGATCGCAAACTGCGCGATTGTCGTGATGAAGAGGATGACGACTTCCTTGTCCATCTTGCGGATGTAACGCGCCGCATCCATCCCGTTCATCCGCGCCATCAGGATATCGAACAGGATGACGTCGCAGTCAGCCTTGTAGTCGGAGGCGATCTCGTCCCCGTCCGTATAGTGCACGACGTCGATGTCCTCTCCCTTTTCACGGGCGAACTTTTCGACCAGTCCGCGCAGGTGTTTTGCATGATTTTGTTCGTCTTCGACGATCGCGACCCGAAATTTCATTTCTTCCTCTTCTTTCCATTCCCTCTGCTCTTTGGTCGCACGATTCACGCCGCGGGAGGAATCCCGTTTTTTTTATTGCTCTGTCTGTCCGCACACATTAAATATTATGAGAAATCGGGAAGATCCCGTTTTTTTGACGGTATTTTATCATTCATCCGTGTGCTTGTCAAGAACGAAAGAAAAAAATTGCATGAAACGCCGATGAATTTTCCCGAAAATCTCAAAAAAGCGGGCGCGGGAAACCGCGCCCGCCCGATCTGAGAAATATATTTTCCGCGCCTTTAATCGGCTTCGCCGCTCTCCGCGGCAATCTTCTTCGGCGGTTTGACCGCAAAGAAGATGCACGCCGCAGTTCCGAGCGCGAGCACGACGTTGAGCGTGATCCACAGCGCGGAGAAGAGCGCAGACTGCGGCGCCGCCGTCACCGAGACCGCCGTGATCGTGACCAGGTAGGTGTAAAGGATATTCTTCGCCGACAGGCGGGCGGCGTACGCCGTGCCCGTGTCGTTGAGGTTGAGGTTGGCCGCCTGGGAGAACGTGCCGTCCAGCCAGAGGTTGTTGCCCGCCTTTACGCCCTTGGTGTAATCCATATAGCTGGGCTGGAACCAGTCGGTGATGACCGACCCGTTAAAGCCCCACTCGCCGCGCAGGACTTCGGTCAGAAGCGCGTAGTTCGCGCCCGCCCAGACCGCGCCGACGCGGTTGAACGCGCTCATCATCGCATTTGCGCCGCCCTCTTTGACCGTCATTTCAAACGGCTTGAGATAAATTTCGCGCAGTGCCTGCTCGGTGAGCCAGGTGTTCTTGTCGTTGGGGTTTGCGCCCGCTTCGCTGACCGCGAAGTGCTTGACGTAGCAATAGAGGTTGTTCTCCTTCGAGCCGCGAACCGTCTCGGAGGCGAGTTTGCCGCTCAGGACGGCGTCTTCGCTGTAATACTCATAGTTTCTGGTGTTGTACACGGAGCGGTGCAGGTTGACGCCCGGGGCATACCAGCCCTGCAGGCCCGTCGCCTCGGCGACCTGACCCTGCGTGACGCCCATCTGATAGGCGAGTTCCTTGTTCCACGAGCAGCCGATCAGAGACTCGGTGGGGAAGCCCGTCCACTTGGTCTCGGTGTTGGTGTTCGTCACGCCCATGTTGAAGCCCGCGGGGCCGTCGCGGTCCACGCAGTAGGGCTTGCCGACGCTGTAGACCGCCACCGTCTGGAAGCCGCCTTTGCCGATCAGGTCCTTGATCTCCGTCTGCGTCATCTGGTTGAGGAAGGCATCCCATTCCTCCGCCTCGTAGTCGGAAAGCGTCTCCATCAGCTCTTCGTTGATGACGAGGTTCGCCTCTTCCGTGCCCTCGAGCATCGCCAGCGTCGCGCGCGAGTAGGTGCCGTCTTCGTTTTCGACCTGCACGAGATACATGCCCGCGTCCTCGCCGTACTTGATGTTCGAGATGTCCGTATTGTCATAGCCGTCATAAGTGTAAGAGGATGCCGCGCCCGTCACCGAGGTGTCGGCGCTCGCCGCACGCGAAGTCGGGTAGTTCGCAAAGTCGTTCGCCCTCGACAGGTAATCGACGCCGCCGGGGATGGCGGTCGAACCGTCAATCGGGCAATCCGCATAGGCGTCCTCGCCCGTGAAGCGGTTTTCCACCTTCGCGCCCGTGTCGGGATCGGTCTCAAAACTGAGGCCCGCGGAATACAGGTTGTACACGCTGTCGCTGCCCGAAGCCATGGGACCAGCCTCGTGGGCGTTGCGCATCAGTTTGAGCGCGTAGTCCCCTTCCACGGTCAGATAACCCGTGTGGTCGCCCTGGTAGTCGCCGTACGCATCGTAGGAAGCGAGATCGTACGCCGTGAACGAGAGGGTGTACGTCTTGGATTCGCCGGGCTGAAGGGTATCCGTCTTGACGAAGTCGATCAGGTTCACGCTCGCCATCTCGACGCCGCCCTCTTTATAAGGCGGGGTGCAGTACAGCTGCACGACGTCTTTGCCCGCGACGTCGCCCGTGTTCTTGACGCTGACTTTCACCGTATAGGTGACGTCCTTCGCCATGTCGTCCTGCACCGTCCAGGAGACGCTCTCCACCGTCCACTCAAAGGTGGTGTAAGAGAGCCCGTAGCCGAACGGGTACTGCACGACGCCGTCGTAACCCGTGCCGTAACTGTTGGAGACGCCTTCGAAGAAGCCCTCGACGTCCGCCGTCTCATACCACTTGTAGCCGACGTAGATGCCCTCCTGGTACACCATGCTGTTGTTTACGTACATCGCATTGGCGTAAGTCGGGTTGTTGGTCTGATAGTCATAGGCGAGCGTGTCCGCCGTTCTGCCCGAGGGATTCACATCCCCGCGCAGGATGCGCGGGATCGCGAGCGCGCCCGACTGCCCGGGAACGCCGACGTACAGCGCCGCCTTGATGCAGTCGTATTCTTCGAGGAAGCCCATCTCCATGTTGTTGCAGGTGTTGAACAGCACGACGACGTCAAAGCCGTACTCCTCGAGCGCGTCGAACATCGCCCTTTCGTTCTCGGTGAGTTCGAGGAAGGTGCCGTCCGTATAGCTCCCCACGGAGAGAAGCTCGGTCTGGCTCGCGTTCTCGCCCGAGAAACGGCTGAGCACGACCACCGCCGTAGAGGAATAGTTCTTCGCCTCGGTCATGCGCTCCGAAGTGTAGAAGGAGCTGTCGGGATTGGCGAGCGCGGCGATGGAGTCGGGCGAGTTGCTGTTCTTGTCCGCATCCGTCGAGCTGATCGCGCTGTACGCCGCCAGAAGCTCGGTGTTGTATTCGAGTCCCTCCTGTTCAAAGGCGTCGGTCAGGGTGACCTTGTTTTCTTCCGCAATGACCGTGCCACCGCTGCCGCCGCCGACGAGCAAAAAGCCCTGGTCGGTCGCCGCCCAGCCGAAGAGGTTTACCTTTTCCGTGTCCGAGAGGGGCAGGAAGTCATCGTTTTTGAGCAGCACCATGCTGTCCTCGGCGAGCGCCTGCACCACCGCATCGCCCTCTTCCAGCTGCTCGCCTGCATCCGAATAGTCGGTCGTGTCGCCCGCAAAGAACTGGTTGAGGATGAAGGAATATTTATTCAGCATCACGTTCGCGACCACGATCACTGCGATGAGGACGAGTGCGACGGCGCCGAGCGTTATTTTGATTCCGATCTGTTTTTTTGTCAATTTGATCTTTACCTCCGTTTTTTGACTTTTTGAAGGTCATGCCGTGCGGCGCGGGATGCGCCGCACGCCCTTTTGTCTTATGCGCCTGCCTCTGCCTTAGTCCAGCTGACATCGGAGACCTTGACGGTCAGCGCCTTGGCGGCCGCGCGCATCTGCATGTCGAACGAGGAAACATCCCCTTCCAGCTTGAAGGTGACGCTGACCTCGTTGTCGCCCGCATTCAGCTTGACCTCTTTCCCGTTGAGCGTGACCGTGCAGGCCGCGCTCGCGTTGATCTTGCAGGTCAGCGTATAGGTGCTGCCCGCATAGAGGTCTGCGTTCTTATAGAAGAGCTGCGTGCAGTAGTCGACGGATCCGCCCGAATAGGTCAGAACGATCGCGCCGCTTTGGTCGATCTCGTGCGCGGTGAGGGAGACGACATCGCCGCAGCCCCAGCTCGCATCCTGCACATACCAATACGTCCAGACGTCTTCGCCCATCGTCGCCTCGTCGCCGTTTGCAAGCGTCGTCATGTCGGGCTCGTAGACGGTTCCGACGGGATCGGGATCGACGATCACGACCGTCTCGACCTCTTCCCATGCAAAGTCGGAGAATACGAAGGTGCCGGAATTGATGTCGATGCCGCCCGCAGAGCTTCCGAACTGCACGGACACGGACGCGCCCGAGCCTTCGGTGTACTCGACGACGATCTCGTTGTCGCCCTTGACCAGCTTGATCACCGTTCCGTTGACGGTGATCGTGCCGTCCGCGGGCGAATTGACGTTCATCGTCAGGCTGTATTTCTGCCCTTCCGTCAGCGTGAGGTTCTTGTAGAAGAGCTGGGTGTTGTAGAAGTTGTTGCCCTTGTTCGCGATCAGCCGCACGGTCAGCGTGCCGTTGTCATAGGAGACGACGGGGTTCTCCTTGTTGTCCTCCGCATAGTACTCCCACCAGTAATACCAGGTGTACGGGTCTGCGACCGCGTCGCCCTCGACCGCGTAGGTCACGCCGTATTTGACGCCCCCTTCGTTCTTGACGGTATAGGAGGCGGAGCCGTCCGACCAGTCGGAATCCACATAGTGTGCGGGATCGGCGGAAAGCGCCATGACCTTGACCGCATAAGTGCCGTTCGGCACGCGGGAAGTATCCAGCTTGCCGCCGCTCTGCACGGAGGTCGCCCAGACGAGCGCATCATCGGAATAGAAACCGAGCCTGTAACCGCTGACGAGCCCTTCTTCATTGGTGTCGGTGACGGTGACAGTGCCGTCCGACGCGACGGAGACGGAGGGAGTCGCGAGCTTATCGGGGGTATACTCCGTCCACGAGATCTTGGAGACGGTGACCGTCGCGGCCGCGACCATCGAATTGTCCGACTGCGCGCCCATGAGCAGGAACACAGCCGAAGAGAGGTTGGTGTAGTTGCCCGAGGGGTAGATGGTCAGATCGTCGTCGCACAGGAAGTCGACGGAGACGGTGTTTTCCCCTTCTTTGAGCTCGATCTCGCTGCCGTTGAGGGTGACGAGCGCATCCGTGTCGATGTCGATCTTGCAGTTGAGGGTGTAGTAGCTGCCCGCCTTCAGATCGCTTGTCCTGTAGAACAACTGCATGCCGAAGTAGCTGTTGCCCGACGACGTGTAGGAGAAGGTGACCGAACCCGCCTCGGAATCCTCCGAATCGCCGAGATATTCGGGCTTTTCGGTCAGCGTGACGACGGAACCGTTGTAGTTCTGGTCGTTCCAGTAGCCCCAGGTGTTGTCCGGGCACTTGTTCTGCTCGTAGTTTTTGAGTTCATACCAGCCCGCAGGCGCGTTTTCATAGGTGACGGTGAGCGTGCAGGTCGCGCGCGCACCCGAATCGGTCGTCGCGATGACGGTGGTCTCTCCGGGGAATACGCCCGTGACTTTGCCGCCGTCGACGGTCGCGATGCTCACATCGCCCGACGACCACTTGATCGCGGAGCCGTCCGAAGCGGTCGCGCTGAGCGTGATCTGTTCGCCGCGCTCGACGGTCGCAGTCTCGGAAAGGCCGCTGATGGTCACTACCTCCTTTGCCTTGACGGTGACGGCACAGGTCGCCGTCACGTCTCCGCTCTTTGCGGTGATGGTCGCGCTTCCCTCGCCCTGCGCGGTGACAGAGCCGCGCGAACTGACCGTCGCGACGCTCTCGTTGTCCGAAGACCAGGTGACGGAAGAACCGTCGGAAGCGGTCGCGACCAACGCCTCACTCTCGCCGACCGTGAGTTCGAGCGTCGTCTCGGAAAGGGTGATCGTCACGTCGCCCCCGCTGCACGCGACCAGCGAAAACGTCAGCGCTGCGGCAAGAAGCAGCGTGAGGAATGAAAAGACTCTCTTTTTCATACATACCTCCAAAAATTTTTCTATATCCGACGGTCCATAGACCATCTTCTATCTTATTATTGGTAAACGCGCACGTAATCTATGCACATGCTCGCACAGACAAAGTCTTCCGAGGGGCTTGTTCCGCCGTCGTAATTTCCGCCCACGGCGAGGTTGAACAGGATGTAGAAATCCTTGTCGAAGGGCGCATACGGGTTTTCCTGCTTGGAAACGGATTCCGTCCACCAGCGCGCGTTTTCCACGCGGAAGACCTCTGCCCCGTCGATGAACCACGCGATATAGTCGGGCGTCCATTCCAGTCCGTAGACGTGCCACTCCTGCGTCGAGCCGGACACCTCGGTGCTGTTGGTCGCATAGGTACTCGTGCCCTTGTTGCCGAAGTGCAGCGTCTGGTCCGCGACGTTCGAAAGGCGGCCCTTCGCCTCCATGATGTCGATCTCGCCGTTTGCCGCCCACCAGCCGTACTCGTTGTTGTCGTTTTGCGTGCCCGACGGCTGCGGCAGCATCCAGAAGGCGGGCCACATCCCCGCCTCGGCGGGCGTCTGCATGCGCGCCTCGATGTAGCCGTAGGTGAAACTGAATTTGTCGCGCGTGAGGATGCGCCCGGAAGAATAGCTGCGTCCCTCGGGCATGGGCTCTTTCGTCGCCGTTATGGTCAGAACGCCGTCGGCGACGCGCACCGCGTCCTGCGTGTAATATTGCAGCTCGTTGTTGCCCCAATAGAGCGGACCCGTCGAGGAGCCGTAAGTGTCGCGCACGCCCGTCTGGAAGCCCCATTTTTCGCTGTCTATGGCATCGCCGTCAAATTCGTCGTGCCATACGAGGGTATACCCCTCTACAGCGGGAGCGGAGAGCACGACCACAAGACAAGACGCCTGCGCCTTGCCTCCCGCTGACGAGGCGGTCACGACCGCTTCGCCCTCCGATATCGCCTTTACCTTTCCCTCTGCGGAGACGGACGCGACTTCGGGCGCGGATGAACTCCATCCGACCGCCTTTGCATCCGATGCGACAGCAGTGAGCTGCGCCTCATCGCCCGCCGCAAGGACGAGCTGCTCCTCGGAGATGTTGATAAAGACTTGTTTTTCTCCTTCCAAGACCGAACACGCGCAAATCACAAAAAGAGCGACCACACTGACCGCAAGTGAAAACAACAACTTTCCGCATCGTTTTGCTACCGACATCGGATCCTCCGTTTGTCTTCTTTTCTCTTTCACGCTTTCGCGTGCCCCCAGTTCTTTTGCAATCATACCACACAAACCCTCATTTGTTTCAAATCGTGCACACTCTGTCAAAAAGCGTGCAAGTTCTGTCGTTCTGCCTTTCCGCACACGTCTGCAGTACAGACTGTGCAAAAAAGACTTCTTTCATACAAAAACGATGCGGCATTCCCTCACGCAAAGCTCCGCCGGGCGAAAAAAGCGGCGCGGAAGAAGGCACTTTCTTCCGCGCCGCCCCGCAAACCGCAGGCAAAAATAAAGAGCGCCCCGAAAACGGAGCGCTCTTCCCCTCGTTACCGAGGTTTATTTGGAGGAGATAAATGTCAGAAGGTCACGCGGATCGCCTCGCTCAGCGGGCTGTCCTGAATGCCCGCTTCGATGCCCGCCTGGTTCACGCGAAGGCGCGCCACGATGGTGATGGTCGTGCCCGTCGGGATCTGGTATCCGAGCGCATTGAACAGCTTGATCAGGACGTTGACTCTCGTCCAGGCGTTGGTAAAGCCCTTTTCACCGCTGATCATCCAGCCGTGCGCCTTGTGCGCGCCGCTCGCGCCTTCGACCGTCGCCGTCACGTCCTCGACGCCTGCGTCGATGTATTCCTGATCGGTCTTCATTGTATTTTCCAAGCCCTTTTCGACGAGGGAACTGCCGCGGAAGTTGCGCACGTACGTGCCTTCCTTCGCTGTGCCCGTCTCCTTGACGGTTCGGAACCACTCGATCAGATTGTCCTCGGCGACCTCCTCCCCTTCATAGAAGTACAGGTCATACGCACCGACGTACTTGTAGTTGAGAGCTTTTCCTTGCGCGCAGACAACGCCATCCTTGCGCATAATCTGGATGGTACCGCCGCCCGTCATGTTTTCCAATGCGATCAGATTCGCAGGCGAGAGCATGTTCTGTTTGGACTTGTCGCCCGTGATCGTGCCGAACTCTTCGGAGTGAACGGACTCGGAATTTCGGATGATGTAATGCAGCTGTTCGTCCGTCGCGTCTTCTTTGACCGCCACCGAGAAGCCGAACCCGTAATCCACCTGATCGTCTTCATTGTGATAGACGGGGAAATAAGGCTGCAATTCGGCAAGCGCGGGCACCTGCGCGCTTTCGTCATAGACGACGTCTTTGCGCACTTCTCCGACTTTCGCACCCTTTCCGTTGTAGACGGAGAAGACATACTCGAAGTTTTCCTTCATATATTTCTGTACCGCTTCCGCGTCGACGTTCGCAGAATTTGTCTCGTCGATGACGACGCCGTTGACCTTGTGCTCCGGCATGCGCGAGGCAACCGTATACAGCACCTGCAGATAGTTGGCGCGCGAGCCGACGCCCGAAATAAGTCCCGTCTCCTGATCGAACGAGAGCGTCTTCATGCCCGCTTCGACCGCCTCCCCGTCCTTGTCGTACGCGGGGACGGAGAACATATCCGACTTGAGCGATTCCATCTTCTCATCCGCGCTCGTGCGCAGGATGTTGGCGCTGACGACGATGGGATACATTCTCTGCGTCTCGGTCAGAACTTCATATGCCTCGTCCGCAGCGGTGATCTTGTCATGGGTCTCCTTGTCGGCGACGATCTCCTCGACAGGCGGGATCTCCCCTGCCGCACGGATAAACTCGGTGAGAACGGTGAGCTCTTCCGCCTTCGCGTCAAAGGCGGCTTTCGCGTCATCCACTTCGCCGATGCCCGACTCGTAGCCGTAAGTGTCGACCAGCGTCTGCCAATTTGTGCGCGCATCCTGCACCGCCGTTTCCGCCTCTTCCAACGAAGCAAAGATGTTGTAATCGATCGCCGCGACGGCGTCGAGGAAGGCCTTTTCCGCCTTTAGCTCGGGAAGTTTTTCCTTCGCCTGATCGAGAAGCGCCTTGAGTTCCGCGACGTTCTCGCGGTCCGCTTCGGGGATCTTCGCATAGTGCTCTTCCGCCGCCGCAAGCTTTTCTTCCAATGCGTCCGCCGTGGAAGGCAGGGTCAGCATCGCCTCGACGCCGTTCATGTCGCTCTCGAAGTCGGTCGCGAAGCGAACGCCGTTGTACTTTGCGCCGAGGGCCGTCCATGCGGTGCGCGACGCCTCCGTGACGGCATCCGCCGTCAGATTTGCCGCCTGCGCGACGATGTAGGCATTTTCCGCCTCGTCGAACGCGGCGTTGACGATCTCGTCGTAGAAGGGCGCACCTTCGCCGAATGCCAGGTCATACGCCTGCCCCGCCGCCTCGACCTTGGCGTCGAAGTCGGCGATCTTGACATCCAGCTCTTCCTTCTTCGCGAGGTCGGCGCGGAGCACCACGCGCGCCTCGGCGACGCGCTCCAACGAACGGATGTCGTCCTCCGCCGAGGAGATCTGCGTGTATTTGTCCTGGGCGTCGGCGATCTTTCCCGTCCATTCGGTGTACAGCGTCTCAGCGTTGTTGTATTCGCCGACAGCCTCCACCGCCTGTATGTAGGCGTCGATCAGCGCGTTCTTCTCGTCCACGACCGTCTTCGCCCCGTCGATGGTCTTCTTCGCCGCCGTGACGTCGGCATCCGATGCGTAAGACGCGTCCAGCTTGATGAGCGCATCATACGCCGCGAGCGCCGCGTCCACCTTCTGCGTATAGGCGGAATAGACGGTGTAATCTCCGATCTCGCCCGCATTGTAGATCACGGAAATAATGCCGTTGCAGAGCGCCGCATAGCCGTCCAGTTTCGCCTTCGCATCCTGCGCCGCGCGCTGTTCCGCCTCGCTCAGTCCGTAGTAGACGGTGTAAGCCCCGTTGATCGCATCGGCGCTGTCCTTGGTGACGGGAAGCGCGAGCTCTTCCACGGCCGCCGAAAAGTCCTTTGCCGTCTTTTCCGTATCCGTCCCGCCGCATGCCGTCAGCACGAGCGCCATGCACAGGACAGCCGCTGTCAAGACCGCCAAAATGCGTTTTTTCATAATTTCCTCCTTATTTTTTATACTCCCCGCGCATCAGTCACCGAACTGATCGAGGTTGTCGGTGCGGGGCGACCAGGTGAGCTTTGCGCTTGTCGTGATCTGGATGCAGTCCACCATCGGCGCAGTCGCGCGGGTGGTGCCGCCCATGGAGATGTCGTTGCTGGAGATGAGCCTGACGACGTTCGTCCCCTGTTTGAGCGCGAGGTTGGTCGCGACGGTGTACTGCTCGAACTCGTACAGCTCGCCCGGGCTTGCGGGGATGTCGTAGAACACGATGGGCTCGTACTGCACCGCCGTGCCGTTCAGCTCGACGGTGTAGATGTCGGGCGAGAGGGTCAGCGAGCCGTCCGTCGAATACTCCGCGCCCTCCGTGGAGAGGCTGAGGATGAGCTTTGCATCCTCCACGTCGCGGTCGGAGGTGATCTCAAATGTCAGTGCGGTGTCTTCCACATAGAGATAGGTCACATAATAGCCGCTGATCGTCTTCCAGTCCATGTCGTCGTCTTCCCAGTCCTTGACGATCATGCCGATGCCGCTCTCGCCGCCCGACCAACCCTCGCCTTCGACGTCGTCCAGGTCGGTGAGCGCCGCGGCAAAGGTGTACGTCTCCGATCCGGGAGGATCGTCGTCCCCGCCGCAGCCCGCGAGCGCGGCGACGGTACCCGTGAGGGCAAGAGACAGACAGACAAACAGCGCGATTTTCTTTTTCAGTTCTTTCATAAAAGCTCCTTGTTGTCCGGGCGGACGAAAACGTCAAACCGCCGCCGCCCGGAACAGATTATTCCGCGGTTTTTGCGTGCTCCGAGGGGATCAGTCCTTTCCTGTCCGTCTCTTTTTCAGTGCGGTCGCCGCCGCCGCGAGAAGCGCCGCCGCCGCAATGCCCGCCGCGGAGAACGCGACCGAGGAAGCACAGCCGCCGCCCGTCTCGTCTTTCTCCGTCTCCGCGGGCGTCCACTTCGCATACAGCGTCATGTCCGCCGTGATCTGTCTGCCGAAATCCATTTCCGCCTTGCAGTATGTATCGCGGTACCATCCCTCGAACACGTATCCATCGCGCACCGGAATGAACACAGGTTCCGCGAGATAACCGTTCTCGTCCGTCGTCGCACGGAAGACGTCGAATACGCCGTCATAGTTCATGTCAAAGGTGACGGTAAAGGTCGTCTCGGGGATCCACTTCGCGTAGAAAGTGCGGTCGCGGTCCATGAGGATGTTCGCAAAGTCTGCCGCGGTGTCGCACTCCTCTTCCAGATACCATCCGCCGAACCTGAATCCCGCGCGGGAAGGTTCATAGGGCGGCGGCACCGCCGCGGTATCCCTCTTGATCAGGAAGCTTCCCGCCTCGGGCGCCCCCGGATAGTTGAGGTTGAAGATCGCCGCGAACTGGTCTGCGTCGGTTATATACGCACAAATCTGCGTATATCCCTCGACGGGTTTGGAAAAGTCCACTTTCTCGGTGTAAGTCTCGTCCGTGTACCAGCCCGCGAAGCGTTTGCCCTCGGGCACGACGGGCGTCTTTTCGGGCTCGGAGATAATCGTGCCCTTCACGACGTTGTAACCCTCGTCGGGCGTTACGCCGTCGTTGTAGCGGATGGAGACATACGCCCCGACCAGATCGCTGTCCTCGACCGACTGCATCTGGTTGGAGTTTGCCGCGACGTACAGCGAATACATCGCCGTCGTGCGCACCCAGTACCACTGCGTAGGACTGTCCAGCGTGAAAGGCCCTGCCGCGACCTTCGCAGTGTAAGAAGTCGTCTGAATGTTCCCGTTTTCGGGGGTCGTGTTCTCTTTGCCGTTGCACACCCAGTCGGTCACCGTCAGCGAAGAAGGCACCATCACCTTGTTGGTCGCCGCATCGTAATAGCCGTCGAGGATTCGCCCGTCAAACCACGGCTCCTCGCCGCGCTTCTGGTTGGCGAGCTGTCCGAGGAAGGTCGCACCGCTTCGGATGAGCAGGTCGGCGTTCGTCATCTGCGTCCTGCCGCTCGCGACGGGAGCCCCTTGGACCAGGTCGGTGACGGACACGCCTTCATATCCCCATTCGTTGCATGGAACTGTGATATTGAGCTGGAAGTTGTTCTGCGTCGCGTACAGACCGAGCTTGCCGTGCGATTTCATCATGCCGTTGAGGTTGCCGTACTCGACCGCATACTCGAACTGACGCAGGTACACCTCGCGAAGCGCCTGCTCGTTGCACCAGACGCTGATGCCGCCGTTCTGGTTGCGCGACGTATCCTGATCGTTCACGACATAGTGTTTCGCGTAGACGTGCATGCCCATTTCCGTTGTGCCCTTGATGACCGCAGCTGCGATCAGGCCGCCCTGCACGCCGTCCTGCGAATAGTACTCGAAGTTGCGACCGCCGAACGGACTGCGATGGGTATTCAGACCGGGACCGTACCAACCGTTGACAAACGCGCCGTTGGTCTCGATGAGCATGCCCTCCATGCCGATGTGCAGACCCTGTTCATAGCACAATTCCTTATTATAAGTGCTCGCCACGATCGTTGCGCTGCACCAGAAAGTTCCGCTCTGCCCGCCGTTGTGCTTGTTGCGCAGCTGGGCGGGGCCGTCCACGTCAAAGGTCAGAGGTTTGCCGATGCAGTTGATCGCGGGCGTGAGATAATTGCACTGGGTGAGAAGATTGGTCATCTCCGACCAGGTGAGCTGGTTCATGAATTCCACCCACAGCGGGTCGTCGATGGGAACACCCGTCATGTCGGAGAGCTGGATCTCGCAGACGCGGTTGGGGTCGGATCCCTTCGGCGCCTGTTTCCAGCCGCCCTCCACCTCGCCCGTCTGGCCGTAGCCGGGGATGTCCTCCGCCGTCTTGTACCACGGATCTGTGGGCTGGTCCTTGCACGCGCCGTAATACACCTGATCGAACAGCACCTTGACCGCCGCGTCAGAGTAGGTCAGCTCCCCTGCCGTGGGAGACTGCGGCTGAGCCCAATTGCTGCGGCTCACATACTTCGCGTCCTCTTCGGTGATGAACGTCTTTTCTCCCATCAGGTCGATCTCACGGCCGACGCGCGCGGTGTTGAACTCGTCGTTCTGCGAGAAGACCGCCTTTGCAGTCTCTTCGCCGAAGCCCTTGTTGTAGTTGAGCGGATCGTCGATGCCGTCCTTGTTGTATTGAATGCCCGCACCGCTCACGCTGTACTCGACGAGGCAGCCTTCCGCCTTGTCGGTGTGCGAATCGCTGCGCAGGAGCACCTGATAGTTGCCGGGCTCCAGCTCGTAGCCCTGGAAGCCGTTATCGTTGGCATCGTTCCAGTCAAAGGAAGCGAGATCGGAGATGTCGAACTCGATGTTGAGCGTCTGCTCCTCGCCCGGTTGCAGGAGTTTGGTCTTTTCAAAGGCGATCATGCTCACGTCCGACTTTTCGACGGGCGCCGTCTCCGCGTCGTAAGGCGCTCGGACGTATGCCTCGACGACGTCTTTGCCCGCAAAACGGCCCGTGTTCTTCACGGTGACGGGAACGGTGACGCGGTCGCCCGCCTGTTCCGCCGTGATCTCGCCCGAAAAGCTAGGCTCGCCGACCGTCCACGAGAAGGTCGTATAGCTCAGACCGTAACCGAAGGGGAACAGAACGCCGTTCGCGCGGTTGTAATAGGGATCGGACGCCTGCGAGGCGAGCTTGCTCTGATTCGCCTCTTCCGCGTCGAAATACCCCTCTATCGTGCTCGCGGTCTCGTACCACTTATAGCCGACGTAAATGCCCTCTTCGTAGTCGAGCGAACGCACGCTCGCGGGGAGAGATGTGCCGTCGGGGCCCGTACCGATGTTGACGGTCGAGCCGCCCGAATGGGTGTTCGTCAAGACGTTGTACCAGGTCGGATCCTTCGTGAAATCCGCAGGCCAGACGTCGACGGTGCGCCCGGAGGGATTGACCTCGCCCGTGAGGATGCGCGGCACCGCCTTCATGCCGACCGAACCCGCCATACCTGCATAAAGGATGGCGTCGATCTCGGGATTGTCCACATAGTCCCCGATCTCCACGACGTTTCCGACGTTGAGAAGGAAGAGCACCTTCTTGAACACGCCGTTTTTCGCCTGTTCGCAAACGTGGTTGAGGAGCGCAAGCTCGTTCGCCGTGGGCTGGAGCTCGTGCGTGCCGTCCTTGTTGACGGTCATGTCGCTGCCCTCGTGGCCCGTCCTGGAAAAGACGATGATCGCAAGATCGCTGTATGCGGGATACGAAGAGACGATCTCCGGCGTATAACTTCCGATACCCAGTTCATTTTCGCCCGTCGCCGCATAGAGCTCTTTCAGCTTCGGATTGAGCTGGAAGCCTGCGTCCTCCATCGCCTGCAGGAAAGTGACACCCTCATAGACGACGCCGCTGCCCGAGCCGGATCCGCCGCTGATCTCGCAGTCGCTGCGGCTGCCGAACACGGAGACCCTGCGCTCGCTCGCACCGAGCGGAAGCGCCGCACGACCGTCCGTCGCCTCGTTCTTCAGAAGGATCATACCCTCTTCGGCGATGCGCTCGTTCAGTTTGTTGCCTGCACGCTTTGCCTCATTCAGGGTCCCAAACTGCGGAGCATATGCCGCATCCTCGGTGGGCAGATACTGCTTTGCGGAGACGTTCAGAAACGTACCCGTCGCCAAGCTGACCGCCAACACGAGCGAAAGGACGGCTATGCCCAATCTCTTTGTTGCTCTTGACATGTTTTTCCTCCTATCTCTATTATTTTTTCTTACGATCGGGGCGGGGCCGACGGCGCGGCCCCGCCGCGTTCATGCCTCTTTTTTCTTTTTCTTCTGCTCGCGCACGAGGCGGCGGATCTCAAAAAATCCCCACGTCGCAAACACTGCCGCGAGCACCGCGTCGCCGATGAACAGGAACATCTGCCACAGCGGCATCGCGACGCGGAAGACGGTATCGGGCGTGACGCCGTTCATCGCGTTGGAGTTGACGACGGAATACAGGATGTTGTGCGCGGCGCGGCGCAGGACGTTCCTGTCCGCGGCGTCCGTTTCGTCCGCCGTCATCCACGGGCGCGTCGTCGTCAGGTTCAGGTCCCCGCCCGCATAGATCATCTGCTCGGTGTTCATGTACGAGGAGACGTTGAAGTCGCAGATGACCGTCCCGACAAATCCCCATTCCCCGCGCAGGATCTCCGTGAGCAGGCGATAGTCCCCGCCCGTCCATCTGGTCCCGATGCGGTTGAAGGAGGACATGATGCCCTTGGGCGAAGCCTCTTTGACCGCGATCTCGAACGGACGCAGGTACAGTTCGCGGATGGACTGTTCGGTCGCCCACGTGCACAGGCCGTTGTCGTCCCTGTGCGTCTCCTGCTCGTTGAGCGCAAAGTGCTTCATGTAAGTGACGACCCCCTTGCTCTCCGCGCCGCGGATCTGCGCCGCGGCGAGTTTGCCCGTCAGGAAGGGGTCTTCGGAAAAATACTCGAAATTTCTGCCGCCGAACGGACTGCGGTGCAGGTTCATGCCCGGCGCATACCACCCGCTGTAAGGGACATAGGGATCGACGTTCTGCTTTCCGAAGTTCCCCTCTTCCCCCACGGTGGCGCCAAACCGCTCGGCGATCTCCTCGCTCCACGTGCTGCCGATGGTGTACTCGCTCGCATAGGATACCGTGCCGTAGACATTGGCGTTGCTGACGAAGTTCGCAAACCCGACGGGGCCGTCCGAGGCGATGGTTTCGGGAAGCCCGATGCGGGTGATCCCCATCGTCTTGAATGCGCCCTTGTTGAACAGGTCGCGCATCTCGCGGAAGGACAGGCTGTCGAGGAGCGTATCCCATTTTTTATCGTTGTACGCAAGTCCGCGCAGCTCGACCGCCTTCAGCTTCACCTTCTGATCGGTTTTGACCTCTCCCGTCTCGGGCGCGGGGTTGTTGTGTTTCGTGGAAGTGAGGTCGGCCTTGTCAAAACCGTACTCGGCAAGGTCGTGCCCGTCCGGCGTCGTCGGCCAGGTCTTGTCCCAGTCCGAACGCGAGAGAACGGTGTCCAGTTCCTCCGACGCATCCTCGTAGCGGTTTTCCACCGCATTGCCGGTGACGGGGTCCTCCGCAAAGCGTACCCCGTCTTTGCCGACGGCGAGGGAAACGGGGTCGATCCCCTCTTTGTAGGTATGCGCATCCGTCTTGAGCGCCAGGCGATACTCGCCGCCTTCCAGCTCATAGCCGTAAAAATCATTTTCATTCGCGTTCGAATAATCGTAAGACGCCGCATAGTACGGGAGAAAGACGAGCGTGACCACCGCGGAATTGGGCTTGTCTTCGCCGTCCGCCGCAAAGGCGGGGTCGGCGGCGTTCTCTGCCGTCGGGTACAGGAGCGGCGTCTTTGCGAACGCCGCAAGCGTCTCCGCGGGCTTTTCGATCTTGCCCGCGGGCGCCTCGAAGTACAGCTGCACGACGTCTTTGCCCGCATACGCGCCCGTATTGGTGACGCGCACGTCTATCTCCACGGGGGTATTCTTGTTCCCGTCCGTGATGGCGAGGCCGCTCAGTTTTTCCGGCTCGAGGATCTCCCAGCCGAACTGTGTATAGGAAAGCCCGTAACCGAAGGGGTAGACGACGTTCGCACCGTACCACTCTTCGTCCCCCTCGCCGCGCGTCTCGTAGTAACGGTAGCCGAGGTAGATGCCTTCCTCGTAGTCGACGAAGTAATATCTTTCATATTTTCTCTCGCCGTCCTCATCGAGCGTGTAATACCGCGCGCCGTCGTCGGTGAAGTTGTTGCCGAAGTTGTACCAGGTGGGGTCCTTCGTGAAATCGCGCGCCCAGGTGTCCACCGTCTTTCCCGAGAAAGTCACGTCCCCGCACAGCAGCCTGCCCAGCGCGTTGATGCCCGAATAGCCCGGGCCTCCGATGCTGATGCAGGCGTCGATCTCGGGGTCGTCTTTCAGTGCGCCGATCTCCATGGTCGTGCTCGCGTTGAGCAGGACGATCACCTTGCGGAAAGGGCCATCCTTCACCGCTTCGAGCAAGGCGATCTCATTGACATCCAGCTCAAGGTAGTGTTTTGAGGTGTCCTCCATCGTCCGCGGCAAATCAAACCCCTCGCCGCCGATGCGGGAAAACACGACGACCGCCGCGTCCGCGTACTGCGCGTAGCTCGCCTTGACCTCCTGCGTGTATTTGTCCTGCGGCGTCTCGCCCGTGGAGAGGGTGACGTCGCCGCTGTTTTCGATTTTCGGATTGGGCGTCCTGCCCTCGCCCGACTTCTTGTCGTCGAGGTAAAAGGCCTCGAGCGTGGGATTGACCTCAAAACCCGCGCTCTTGAGGCTCTGCGAGAGGGTCGCCGCGCCGTCGTAGTTCCCTCCGCCCGAGCCCGTTCCGCCGTAGACGAGCTCGACGGAGTTTTTACCGAACACGCTGACCTTTTTCTCGTCCGACGAGAGCGGGAGCGCCGCGCCATCGTTTTTCAGGAGGACGAAGCCCTCCTCGCAGATCTCTTCGTTAAAGGCATTGCCGCGGCGGAAGGCGTCCTCTTTGTCCGTCGCCGCGACCTCGTAATACCTTCCTTCGCCGCGACCGAAGGTGCGCTCGCCGCCGAGCGCCATGCAGATCACCTCGTAAAAGGTGGTGGAAGCCAGCACGGAGACGACGATCATCAGCGCCGCCATGATGAGAGAAACGATCGCCCAGATCCTGGTCCGTACATTTCCGAAAAGCCGTTTTATAAAGAGCATTTTTTTCCTCCCGTGATCGTATTTGCAAGATCTCTTTTCGCTCTCATGCTACAACAGAAAGGCTGCGAAGTAAAGACACCCGTGCAAAATCTGCACTTTTCCGGTCAAAATCTGTCCGCCGCCGCAAAAAGATGCGGCGGCGGACAAAAAAATCCCCCTGCGGAAAGGCCGCAGGGGGCTTCAAAATAAAAAGCAAAGTGTTACAGAGGCGAAGCGATGAATTTCGTGACCGCCGCTATAAATTCCTTTTTTTTCGGGCGGCTGATAGGCAGCCATTGACCCGCGACGCGCACTTCGTCGCGCTCGAGCGTCTGCACGTGATACAGGTTAACGAGGATGCCGCTGTTGCATTTGACAAAACACTGTCGGGGCAACATTTGTTCTGCGCTCGCCATGGAACCGTGCACGCGCACGTCCTCCCCGCCCGTCAGGTGATAACAGACGCTGTGGCCCGCCACGTCCACATAGCAGATCTCGCGCACGCTCACCCGCCGTATCTTTCCTCCCGAGGAGAGCAGGATGTTCGGCTCGCCCTCCTTGAGCGCCTGTCCGACAAATTTACGCATGCGCACCGAAAAATCGAAGTAGTCCACCGGTTTTACGATGTAGTCGAAGGCGTGCACCTCGTAGCCGTGGATGGCGTATTTGAGCAGATTGGTCACAAAGATGATGCCCACCTGCCCGTCTATCTCGCGCAGGCGGCGGGCGGTGGTCATCCCGTCGATGTTCGGAAGCTGGATGTCCATGAAGATCAGATTGTACACGGGCTTGTATTCTTCGAGAAACTGCAACCCGTCCCCATACCAATCGATGTTGTACTCTATACTGTATTCCGCACAGAATCTCCCGATGTATTCCGTGAGCTTATCCCTGCTTGCGCCGTCGTCTTCCACAATGCAGATCTTGAGCATATTTCGTCTCTCCCTCCTCTTTCGGGTCCGTCAGGCAGTCCCCTCCGCCGCGCCGCACGCCGCGGAAGTCTCTCCTTCTTCCGCCGGATCGGGGACGGGAATCATGATGTCCAGGTAGAAAATGTCCTCTTTTATGTACGCGCAGACACAGCCGCCGTATTTCTCCGCCGAGGCGCGCATGCTGCGCATGCCGTAGCCGTGAATGTTCTTGTCCTTCTTCCCGCTGATCGGGATGCCGTCGACAAAGCGTATCACCTCGCCGTCGTCGGTGTAGTTCTCCGCCTGCACGGAGATCATCCCCGCCACGCGCTTGACCGTCAATCGTATGATGCGCCGTTCGCTCTCCTTTATGCGCAGGACGGCGTCGACGGCATTGTGGATAGCGTTCTGAAAAATGGAATACAGGTCCGCCTGATGGATGAAATTGAGCTGTTTTCCGTCTATGTTGCAGAGAAGTTTGATGTTGTTCTTGCTGCAAAAAATGCTCTCTTCGGACAGGATGACGTCGAGCACCTCGTTCCCCGTCTTGAGCACGCCGTCGTAGATGTTGATCGCCTCTTCGATCTCCGCAAGCTCCTTTTCGTCCATAAACTCCCTGCGCCGCATGTTGCGGATGCGATGGCGCAGATCGTGGCATTTCATGTTGATGAAGTCGACGTTGACCTTGCTCAGCTCGTAGATCTGTTCGTTTTTATGCAGCAGGTTTTCCACGATCTTGAGCTCCGACTCGAGCTCTTCCTGCCCCGTAACCGACACGAGCATGATGAGCGCGAGGATACAGCCGAAGACATTGTAGAAGATGATGATGAAATTGACGAATTTGGGCAGATCTGCGGGCAGATCGTAGACGACGAACGCATTGAGCACGACGTTGACGAATACGATCGCCACCGCAAACACGAGCACTTTCAGGTTGGTCAGGTAAAACTCGCCGCCGTTGCACCGATAGGCGCGATAGGTAAGCAGTGCCCAACAGCTCAGATAGATTACCACGTGCGGCACGATGAACACGAGCACCTGCAAACCGTCGCTCGTGCTCCCCACATGATCGCCGTAGATGTTGTTGTTCGCATCCAGCCCGAGGGGGATGCAAAGAAGACTGTAAAACTGAAAGGAAATGTGCTGTTGGTTGTAAGAAAAAAAACCGCAGTAAGCGATGTTTCCCCACGGCTCGTCCAAACAAAAGCGCAGTGCGACGAGAGTGAGGAGGAAAATCATCATGAACAGCGCGGAAGAATAGATCGCGTTATAAAAAACGGGGAGCGCAAAGGTGAACAGCAGCAGGCAGACGAATGCCCCCGCCGCGCGCCACGCGAAATGCGGGCGGCGCTTCATCCGATAGGCGATCAGCGCTTCCGCGACGAGGATCTCCGCGAGAAAGACAAATTTGAAGTAAAAAAGCGGCGCGTCAAAGTCGTACATCCTCTCCCTCCTCCCCGACAAACCGCCGCCCGAGTGCGCAAAAACGCGGTTTTTCCTGTCGAGGCATCCTCATTCTAACACACTATTGTGCAAAATGCAACAAAAAAATAATTTTTTCATCTGCCGCTCTCCCCTCTTTCACACGCTGTAAAAAGTCGAAAAAAATGCCCTCAAAGATGCGCGTATGCACGCGTAAAAAAGAAAAAGTCAAAAAAACCGCGGAAAAAATATAGCGTGAAAAAGAAAAATTTTTTGCTTCTTGCATTGCCTGCGGCAGGAACGAGGACAAACAAACGCCCGCCCGCGCAAAACCGTTGCGCGGGCGGGCGTTTGTCTCGCCGCATAAAAAAGAGGGCCTGCCGAAAACAGACCCTCCCGTGTGCGGCTTATCCCCGCACCGCTTTTTTAATTATGCCGCCTGCTCTTTCTTCTTGCGGAAGGTGAAGAACAGCCAGGTGCCGCATCCCGCCACGACGATCACGTCGAGAACGACCAGGATGGGGATCCACCAGGGGAAGACTTCCGTCTTGGTGCCCTGGATGATGGGAACGACGTCATCGCTCGCGTTGTACACGGAGTTCCTGCACTTGAACGTCAACCCGTCAAGTACGCCATGATGTTGCGGATAGATTGCAATTCCCGTTTCGTGTAGTTATTTGTTTTTCCGTTCGCCACCTCGTCAAGCATCGAAAGCTCTTTTTCAGCAGCGAGCTTTTTGAGCTCCTCGTGGGTGGCGGCGGAAAGGCAGACACCCAAGTACACAGCGTCTTTCTTTTTGCCCATAAGCTATACCTCCGTAAAACAAAAAATAGGTCTGCCAAGTCAAGGCAGTCCTATCAAGCCGTTTTATGAGAGATAAAAAAATAGGCTTGCCTTAACTCGCAAACCTATTGTAGAATAACACCGCCGCAGGTACGTCTCACAGATCGCGCCGCTTCACGCGGATGCGCACGGGCGCGACAAAATGGAGGCGCCCCCGCGAAAAAAATTTTTTCGCGGGGGCGTTTCTGCCTTTATACAGAACAAAGCCGACGCAATGCGTCGGCTTTGCCGAAAAGTCACTGTATTGCTATCTTTGAGATCATTTTACCAGAGTATCGGCGTCACGCCGTCTTCGGCAAAATGCCAGAAGCTGTCGCCCGAAGATGTACCCGGATCGCTCGCGCTGTAATAGCTGCGCGGAGCGCTCTGCAAATCGTAATTGTTTGTATCGAACTGAATGGCTTCCCACTGCTGCGCCGTGCCGCCGTAATAGACCTGCCCGAGCGCATCACAGCCGTCAAATGCGTACTGCCAGATCCTCGTCACGCTCGCGGGGATCACGACGGACTTCAGCGAAACGCAATCTCGGAAAGCGTCCACGTTGAGATCGTCCATCGAATTTCCGAGAATGACGACGCTCTCGAGGTTTGTACAGCCGCTGAACGCCTTTGCGTCGATCGAAGTCACACCGCTGCCGATCACGACGCTCCGCAACGTCTTGTTGTCGGAGAACACATACTGTCCGATCAGGTAGTTCCTGCCCTCAAACTGATCGGGCAGGACCAGATGTTCTGCGTTCCCGACGTAGCCGATGAGATAGTCGTAATCGTCCGTCGTGAAGAAGATGAGTCCGTCTGCGGTGACAGTGCGGCGGCTCTGCTCCTGAGAAGAGACGACCTCCTTTGCGTACTGCGCGACGCGCCCGTAATTTTCATTACCCGGCACAAGTCCGATGGAACTGTTGTTGATGACACTGTACAAGTTGATACAATCCATGAACGCATCGCTTCCGATGCTGTTGTTGTTCAGGCCGCTCCCCAGCGTTACGCAGGTCAGTTTATGACACCAGTAGAAGGCGTAAGAGCCGATCTTTGTCACCGCGTCGGGGATGACGATCTCGGTGAGGGAATAATTGTACTTGAAGGCGGAGTCTCCGATCGCGGTGACGCTGCCGTCGTCGGGAATGACGCTGTTTTTACAGCCCGCGACGAGCGTCTTTGTCGCCGTTTCGATGAGACAGTTGCCTGCGCTGTGGTAAACGGAATTGCCGCTCTCCACGACAATGCTCTCCAAGCCGTAACAACCGTTGAACGCGCTCAAGGCGATCGAAGTCACGCTCGCGGGGATGACGATCTGCCTGAGATTTACGCAGAGGGCAAAGGCTTCGCTGCCGATGCTCTCGCACTCGCTCCCCTCCTCGAAGACGATGCTCGTGATCTTGTTTTCATAGTTCACGCCGTAAGAGCCGTAGAACAGCCATCGCGGCACAGCCGTGACCTTTGCTCCGATCGTGACAGTGACGCCTGCGCTCTTGTCGCCTACCGCAACAAAACCGGAAGAAAGCGTTATGTCTTCACACGCGATCGCGTTGAAGGCGATCTCCGTAAGGGCGGTGCAGAAACTGAACGCACCCGCGCCGAGAGAGGTCACCGTTTCGGGAATGACGATGCTCGTCAGCGCCGCGCACCTTTCAAACGCGCTTTGACCGATGATCTCAAGCCCTTCGGGAAGCTCGATTTCCGCAAGAGACGAACAGCTGAGGAAAGCCTGTGCGCCGATCTCCTTGACGCCCTCCGGCATCTCGAAGAGAGACATAGTCCTGCACTGATAGAATGCATATTCGCCGATCTCTTCGAGGGCACTGCCCTGCCCGAAGAAAACGCTCTGTAATTTGGAAGAAGAAGCCGTTTTTACATAGAAGAAATAGGCGGGGATCCTTTCGACGCCTGCGCCGACGGTGAGGACGATGCCGCCCTCCGCACCGACGGAACCGAGCGAGGTCTCGCTCGTAAGGTCTGCCATGGAAACGGAGTTGAAGAAGATGTCCGAAACGGAAGTGCAGCCGTCGAACGCGCCTTTGCCGATCGAGGCGACGTTTGCGCCGAAGGTGAAGCTCTCGATGCCCGCGCAGCCGCTGAACGCGTTGGTCGGAACGGCTCTGACCGCGTCCGAAAGAATGACGATGCGCAGCGAATCGGGGATGCGGCTCGCCTGGCCGTTCACCCCAGTCGCATAACTTGCGCCGAAGAGATGCCCGAAGAAGGCATATCCCGTGCCGTCTGCGTTTTGTCCGATAAACGGAAGGGTAATGCTTTCCATCGACGTGCAGCCGTAGAACACCCAGGTCCCTATGCTTTCGAGGCTGTCGGGAAGGACGACCTCGGTAAGGCTCCGACAGTTGAGGAATGCCGAATCTCCGATGCTTTTGAGGCTTTCGGAAAGGACGAGCTCGGAGAGGTATTCGCAGCCGTTAAACGCGGAATCGCCGATGTACTCGCAGACGCTCCCCTCTTCAAACTCGACGGAGACGAGCTTTGAGACGACAGAATCGTTCTGCCAGAAGAAATTGTCCGGGATGCGGGTCACATTCGCGCCGATGAACAGAGAGAGGCCCTCGCCGTCCGCGCCTGCGGCTCTGAAACAGTTTGCGCCGCACTCGAACGCCTCTGCATACAACCTGACCTCCGTAAGCGCATAGGTCCCCCAGAAGGCCTCTCGGCCGATCTGTTCTACCCCTGCGCCGATCGTAACATATGTGAGCGCGGAACATGCGTAGAAAGCGGAATCGCCGATGTAGACCACGCTGTCGCCGATCTCGGCGCGGGTGAGTGCGGTACATTCGCTGAAGGCCTCATCGCCGATCGAGACGAGCCCCGCAGGCAACGCGACGTCCGTGACCGAACGGTTGCTCTTGAAAGCGCCGCCCGCGATGAGCTTTGCGTCCGCATGGACCGTGGCTTGCGTCGCCGCCCCGTCCGCAAAAGAGACGAGCACGAGATAGGGATTTTCTGCATTCCCGAGGTATTTGCCGCCCGCGTACTCGCTGTATTGCAGCGCCGTGTCGACAAACGCGGTCTTCCCCACAAAGATAAGGCTGTCGGGCAGCGAGATGTATTTAAGATTGCGGCAATCGGCAAAAGCATTGTTGCCGATCCCCGTCACCCCTTCGGGTACGGTGATGCCGAGAAGGTCGATCTGCCCTTCAAAGGCGCTCGTATAGATCGAATACGCCCTGCCGCCAAAATCTGCGGGAAGGGTGATCTCCCCTTCCAACTTGCCGTCATAGCCGAGCAGGTAAACGTTCGAGGCGTCCGAATACCACAGATAGCCGTCATCGGTGCGGCTCACGCCGCTTGCGCTGTCCGCGTCGCTGAGGACTTCTTTCGCATAACTCGCTACGTATCCGTAAGAAGAGTTAGAACCGAGCGAGATCGGCAGTTCGCTCAGATTGCGCACGGAGACGAGCTTCGTGCAGCCGTAGAACGCATTACTGCCGATCGACTTCACCCCTGCGGGGATGACGACGCTGACGATCGAAGTGTTTTCACTGAAGCATCCGCCTGCGATGGTGTAATCCTTGCCGTTGATGGATTCGGGAAGGGTGAGCATCGCATCGTCCCCCGTATAACCGAGCAGGATCGTGCCCGCTGCGCCGTCATACAGGATGTAGCCGTTCTCGTCCGTCCATGCATTCGTGCCGTAATCATCGATCGAAGTGAAGACGTCCTTTGCATAATAACCGATGTAGCCGTCTGCCGCGCTCCCCGCCGTGACGGTGATGTGATCGCTCAGATCGTAGACGACATAGAGAAGCGAGCATCCGCTAAATGCCTGCGAACCGATCGAGGAGACGTCCTTTCCGAGCACGACGCGGAAGAGGTTGGAACAATTCTTGAAGGCGTATTCTCCGATCGTGACGACGCCGCCCGGGATGACGACGCTGTACAGCCCGTCATATTCCTCGAACGCGCGGGCATTGATGTCCGTCACGCCCTCGGGGATCTCGAGATGGTCGACGAGTTTGCCGCCGATGTAAAACTCCTTTGCGTTGCTGAGGAGATAACTCTCTTCTGCGATCGAGACGGCAAACCAGGAAGCGAGATCGCCGTCAAACTCGACGCGGACAATGTCCGTCAAGTAGAACGCCCTTCTCGCGATCGACTCCAACGAATCGGGAAGGATGAGCGAAACAATCGAGCCGCAATAGGAGAATGCATATTCGCCGATGCTCTCAAGGCCTGCGGGCAACGCAGTGAGCGAAAGAGAGGAGCATTCGTAGAAAGCAGAGTCTCCGATGCTCTTGAGTCCTTCGGGAAGCGCGCCGAGCACGAGAGAGGTGCAGCCGCTGAAAGCAGAATTTCCGATGCTCTCGAGCCCAACAGGAAGCGAAGTGAGCGCAAGAGAGGTGCAGCCGCTGAAAGCAGAATTTCCTATGCTTCGAAGTTTTTCGGAGAATGCCAGATCGCGGAGAGACACGCAATTTCCGAATGTGCTCGTTTCAACGACGGCGAGATTCTCCGTAACGTTTTCAAGCTCACGCAGGGCGGTGCAGCCGTAGAATGCGCTCGACCCCACGGAGAGGATCTCCCCTTCCGCGGTGACGCGCGCAAGGGATGTGCAGGACATGAACAGTTCCGCAGGCAAAGACGTGACGCCCGCGGGAAGCACGATCTCGGTCAGCGAAGCGCAGTTTCTGAACGCGCCCTGTCCGAGCGAGACGAGATCTGCGGGAAGATCCAGTTCGGCGAAGGAGCAATTATAGAAGGCAAGCCTGCCGATGCTCGTCACCCCGTCGTGGAAGGTGACCGAATCGATCCCCTTTGCGTTGTAGAAGGCAAAATCCTTCACGACGGTTATCTCATCGGGGATGACGATGTTGCCCGCGAGAAGCTCTCCGCCGACATAGACTTTCTGCACATAACTCAGAGGGTTGGAAGACTCGCCGCCAAACTCGATCTGCATCCAGTCGGAGAGGCTCCCCTCAAAGTACACAGTGAGATCATCGGAACAGGACGAGAAAGGCGCGCCTGTGATCGTGCGGATGCTCCCGCACAGCGTGATCTCGCGCAGAGAAGAGCACCAGCGGAACGCCTCGCTGCCGATGCTGTCGCAATCGGTCAGGGTCAGGCGTTCCAGCGAAGAAGGAACGTCGTCCGTTTCGAAGAAATAAGCAAGGCGGGTGTTTGTCCCGTTCCTGCTCTCGCCGATAAAGGGCACCGTGAGGCTTTCAAGGGAATCGCAATACAGGAAGACATTTGCACCGATGGACTCCACGCTGTCGGGAATGACGATCTCGCGCAGGCCCGTGCAGTTGCGGAACGCCTGTGCGCGAATGGCGCGCACGCTTCCGTCGTCGGGGATGACGGTGTTCTTGCAGCCGATAAACAGCGTACCGCTCTTCTTTTCCACGAGGCAGTTGCCTGCGCCGCTGTAGAAGGGATTGTCTGCCGAGACGGAGATGCTCTCCAGATTTTCAAGGCTCTCGTCGATGATGCTGAAATCGACGTTTTCCGCGCCGCTGCCCATGTAGAAGGAGCGGAGATTTTTGCAGTTCGCAAAGGCATAGTATCCGATGTCGCGGGTACCGTCGCCGATCGAGACGGTCTCAAGGTCGGCGCAGAAGGAAAAGGCGCCGATCCTGACATACTCCACGCTCTCGGGAATGATCGCCTGCGTCACTCCCGAATAGGCAAAGGCGTTCGACTCGATATCTTTCACACCCGCGCCGATTTGGACCGAAGCGAGATTTGCGCAGCCATAGAATGCCGAATTGCCTATGAAAGTGACGCCCTTTCCGATCTGCACGGAGACGATGTCGCCGCGCTCATAGAACGCATAGGCGGAGATGCCGTATCCTTCGCCGCGGAAGGTGTCGGGCAGGACGAGATCGCTCTCCCCGCCGATATAGGTAAGAAGGACGTATTCCCCGTTGCGCTCGGTAAAGACATAGCCGTCCTCGTCGATGAGCAGGACGCTCTCCGCCGTGATGCGGACATGCTCTTTCCCGTTGTAGTTCAAGTTGAGCGTGACGCCGCTGAGGTTGTAGATCTCCGAGAGTTTATCCGGCCAGTTGTAGAAGATCTCCGAAGCGATATAGGTCACGTTTTTGCCGATGATAAGGCGCATCAGGCCGTGACAGCCGTTGAACGCACCGTATTCGATGCGCGTGACGCCGTCGCCAAGCGTGACGGACATGATCTGTGTATTATTGGCAAACGCCTCGTATCCGACAGTTCCGCCGAGAACGAAGACGGAACGCAGCGAAGGCACCGCGCGGTACTCCACCCGCTCGAGTACCGTTCCCTCCTCAAAAATAACCTCGTCGAAGATATAGCCGAGTTTTGCCTCATTTTCCGTGGCGTCCGCGCGCGTGCCGACAAACGGGAGGACGATATAGCCCATCGACGTGCAGTCCGCAAAGGCGCCTTTGCCGATCTCCGTGACGTTTTCGCCGAGGGCGATCGCCTCGAGAGCCGTGCACTTTTCAAACGCACGCGCGCCGATGCGCGAAACGCTTGCGGGGATGTCGATGCCCCTGAGGGAGGAACAGCCCGCAAAAGCGCCCTCGCCGATCTCCTCAAGCGTCGAGGGAAGCGCAACGGAGACGAGCGCCTTGCAGGAGGAGAACACGCCGTCGGAAAGAAGGATGAGCCCCTCGGGCAGAGCGATCGACGTCAGCGAAGCACAGCCCGCAAACGCGTTCTCGCCGATGCGAGTGACCGAATCGGGTACGGAAACGCCGACGAGCGAACCGCAGCCCTCGAAGACGCCCTCTTCCAGCGCCGCGATATCCGCGGGCACCTCGAACGTGCGCAGGGAATCGCAGTTTTTGAATGCACGCGCGCCGATCGCCTGGACAGACGCGGGCAGTTCGACAGCGCGGAGCGCGCCGCAGTCCATGAAGGCGCCTTCGCCCACCGCCGTAAGTCCTGCGGGCAGGATGACCTCTTTGAGACGCGAGCAACCCATAAAGAGGGCGCGCGAAAGTTCCGTGACGCCTTCGGGGACGCGGAAGGATCTGATATTCCCGCAGTTGTAGAAGGCATACTCGCCCATCTGCGTCACGCCCGCGGGCAAATCGATGCCGAGCAGGCCTTCGCAGTTTCCGAATGCATATTTCCCGACGGAAACAAGCCCTTCGGGCAGAACGACCTTTTCAATAGAACGGCAGTTGTAGAACGCGTAGTCCGCGATAGAATCGCCGCCCGTGAGCGTGACGCTCTTCAGCGACGAGGGCACATAGCTCCAGCCCGACTGCGCGCTCAGTCCGCCGAACAGATAGGCAAGATAGCCGTTTTCCGCCGTGCCGCCGCCGACGAAAGGCAGAGTGATCGCCTCGAGCGTGCAGCCCGCAAAGGCGCTCGCGCCGATCTTTTTCACGCTGTCCGGCACAAAGACGGTGCGGATTGCCGTATTGTCCTTGAACGCCTCCGCCGCGATCTCCGCAACGGGAACGCCGTTGTATTCGGAAGCGATCACGACGTCGGAAACCGAGAACTCCTCTTCCGTGCCCGTCAGGACGGCATATGTCCCGTCTTCGGACAGTTCGTAAATGAGCCCCGCCGTGGCGTTCCCCTCGGGCGCATACGCGGGATCCGCCGCGCCGCACACCGTGCAGAAATGATCTTCTCCGTAGCTGTGCACGCCCGTCGCGGGGAGGACGATGTCCGCCGCAGAGAGCGCTTCGCTCCCCTCTTCGTCCGCAAACAGCGCGCCGCACCGCTCACATGTCCAGTGCTCTTTTTCGCCCGCCGCGACACAGGTCGCAGGCGTTTGGGCGACGCGGGTCAGCTCGTGCCCGAGCGGAGCAAGGGCGGTTTCCGTCATCTCGATGTCGCCGTGGCTGTTGTAATAGTCCTTTTCGCAGACGGTGCAATGCCAGTGCGCGCACACGCCCGCCTCGGTGCAGGTCGGTTCGGCGCGCACGACGTATTCCATGGAATGCCCCTGTGCAAGAACGAGCACCTCTTCGACAGACTGCGTGCAAGCCTCGTCCGAATACAATCCGTGGCAGACGGTGCACTCATAGTAGGCGATGTTGCCGTCCTGCGTGCAGGTAGCGGCGGTCGGCGCATGGTAGACCGTCTTGTGCCCGGGTGCATGCAGCACGGGGTCGTCGATCTTATTGTGGCCGTATTCGTCCTCATAGGCAAAACCGCACCGCGAGCAGAAATAGTGTTCGACGTTTCCGTCCTCGGTACAGGTCGCGGGCTTGGCGGCTACATAGGTCGTCGAATGGGCGATCTTTCCCGTAGAGATCTGCCAGTCCGCAAGCTCCTCGCCGTACTGATTGAAGAGTTTTCCGCACGCCGCGCACTCCCAGTATTCGATGTTCCCCTCGACGATACAGGTCGCATCCCTTGCGGGCACATACGTCAGGTCATGCTCGAGAACGGGGAGCAGGACGTCCTGCGGCTGAAGCTCTTTTTCGCACGATTCATCCTCGAAAAGCTTTCCGCACAGCGAGCACTGCCAGTGCGAGATGAAGCCTTCCGATTCGCAGGTCGCTTCCCTTTCTTCTATGTAGACGGGCGAATGCGCCCCGTCGAAATTCTCGATCTCCCTCTCGCCGCACTCCGAGCATTCTCTGTAGCGCTCCCCGTTGTGCAGGCAGTCGCCCTCATTCGAGACGATCCAATCGCCCCAGCTGTGCTCGCCGTCTGCGGGCAGAACGGTCTGCTCGAGAGAGATCTCTTCGTTCCCCTCTTCATCCGCGAAATACTTGCCGCACGAAGAACAATACCAGTATTCGATATTGCCCGGCTTTACGCAGGTGGGCTCCGTCCCGCCATAATACAGGAAAGAGTGTTCGTGTCCGTCTGTAGGGCCGTCTGTAGGGCCGTCTGTAGGGCCGTCTGTAGGGCCGTCTGTCGGATCCTTGCTGCCGAACAGATCACACGCGGACATACCCAACACGCAAGCGGACAGCATCGCCGCCGCAAGCGCCAAAAGCAACAACTTTTTTCTCATTCCATACCTCCCTTTCTCTGTTTTTTCAAAAGAGCAAAAAAACGCTCTATTGGCACCCTCTCCCGAATGCCGAGACAAAAAAACAGTATTGCGTAATTTATTATAGCACTGCAAATTGATTTAATCAAGGAAAAAACTCGCTTCTTTTCCTTCTTTTTGCGCCGCAGATGTGCAAAGGCAGGGAAGCCGCGGACGCGTTCGCCTCTCTCCGATCCGCGCCCGAAAAATGTCTTGCCGCTTTCAAAGCAAAAGGGCGCGGGAGAAGATCTCCCGCGCCCCGCGGCGTTATGCCGCATCTTTCTTTTTTCTTGCGAAGAAGTTGAGCACCGTAAGTATCAGCGCGACCGCGAGAAAACAGATCCCGAATGCGATCGCCGCTTCCTGGTTGCCGCCGATGAAATTCACGCCGTTCCACAGATCGGAGACGGAAGGGAGCGCTTCGCTCAGGTGAAAGCCGCATCCGATTATGTAACACAGCGCCGCACCCCACGCGCACAAGCCGCCGTAGTCGAAGAAGAAGTCCAAAAGCCCGAGGCAGCTCCCGATCAGCACAAACAGGAAACAGCCCTGCGTGAACGTCTGGTCGGACCCGTCGACGATCAGAAACAGGATGTCGGCGACGATGCCCGCAAGCGAGACGGCATACAAAATATATTGCACGACGGATTTTTTGGCAAGAAGCTCTTTAATCTTCATTTGTCTCACCTCCTCTCCTTGCAAAGCGCAGCTTTTCCCGCCCCGTAAAGAACAGGAACAGGTACGCGCCCGCGCATGCCGCCGCAAAGACGCCCGAGACGACGTCGATCGAGATCAGCGCTGCTTGCCACCACGCCATCGAATCGGAGACGACGGAATCCTGCGTCAGCCCGTTGACGAGATTGGAGCGCGCATAGGTATAGTAATAGCGTTTGTTCGTCTGCATCAGCGCGTTCAGGAGGTATTTGTCCCCCGCATTGACCGCCTTTGCGTTCTCTTTGTCTATCGCGGAGGTCAGGCAGAACTCGTCGATGCCGCTCACCACGCACAGCGCGGGCGTGTCGACGCAGTCGTTGGCGTCGGTGTCGAGGAATTCCTTCCAGTCCCATTCGCCTCGGATGACCTCCGTCAGGAGCGCGTAGTTGCGCGCCACGTTGCACACGCCGAGACAGTTGAATGCCGTCATCGCGCTCATCGCGCCACCTTCCGTCATGCAGCCCTCAAAGCCCTTGAGCGCGACTTCGCGGAGCGTCTGCTCGGTCATGAACTCGCAAAGGCCCTTGCGGTTTGCCTCCTGGTCGTTGCCGCAGATGTGTTTGAGCATCGCGACGGTGCCCTTTTCCTGCATCTGTTTGCACTGGATCGCGCCCATCAGGTAGGCGAGCACGCTGTCCTCGGAATAATACTCGTGATTTCTGCCCGAAAAAGGAGTGCGGTGCACGTTCACGCCCGGCGCCATCGTGCAGCTCGTGTTGTTGTAGAAGGCGTCTTCCGCGAGATAATACCCGCGCAGGCGAATGAGCTCTTTGTTCCACGAGCAGGCCATCGTGCCCTCGTTGACGTACGTCGTGTTGTTGCCCTTGTCGCCGTATTTGTACTTAATGGAGCCGCCGTCGGGTCCGTCGCACTGGTAGTTCTGCGGCTTGGAAACGGTGCCGACCGCCTTCTGGCCCCACGAATCGCTGACGATGAGCGCGAGCTCGCCGACAGAGAGCTGGCAGAGGAAAGCCTCCCATTTCTCGTCGTCCTCCCACGCCACCTCGCGCATGTCGATGAACAAGAGCCCGTTGTCTTTTTCAAGCTCGTAATCGACGGGTTCGTCCAGCATTTCTTTGAGATCGTCGTAGAACTCGCCCGCGTGGATGTCCTTCATCTCTTCGCTGATCTGCTCCCGATCGTTTTCTTCGCAGGCGATGCCTTCGCCCAAAAAGGCGCTCTTTTTGACACCGCCGCCCGCGGGCGGGTCTGCTTTGCCCTCGCAGGCGACGGCAACAGGCAAAACAGAACCGCAAGGCACAGGCAAAGCGCAAAAAACAGATATCTCTTCATGAAACAGTCCTCCTTTTTCCCTGATTTTACGACAGCGGGAAAAAAACGGAGGAAAATATCGCGATCTGTGCGTTTTTTCGCGCGAACGGGATCGGACAGAAAAAAACCGCGCCCGCGCAAAAAATATGCGCGGGCGCGGTTTTGCCCCGTCCCGTAAAAAAAAGCGCGCCTTGCGGCGCGCGGAGGATCGTGCGGTGAAAGCGCATGCAACGATGCGCCGTCAGACGGGAAAGACCGCCTGCAATATGAAAAAACCGTCCTTTACGCGGCAGGAAAGATCTCCGCCGTACTTTTGGGCGATGTACTTTACGCTCTTGAGTCCGAACCCGTGCCAGCCGTCCTCCCCTTTCGTCGTGCGCGGGAGCCCGTCCGAAAATTCCAGCGTGCCGCCGAAATAATTTTCGATGCGCACCACGATGCCGCCCGAGCGCCGCTCGGCGCGCGCGATGGAGCCGTACACCTTGTGATCGCCGTGCGCGGTGTGGTAGACGAGCCAGTGGTCGAGCACCTCCACATAGCGGAGCGTGCGCAGGGAAATGCGGACCAGTCCGCTCACCGTCTTTACGAAGATCTCCTCCCCGCCCTCCTTCTCGCACCTGCCCGTGATCTGCTTTAATTTTCTGTGCAGGGAAAAGTAGTCGACAGGCTTGAGGATATACCCGACGGCATCGACCTCATACCCCTGCAGCGCGTATTTTGCGAGGTGGGTGACAAAGATGAGGGCGACGTCGGGGTCCGCCCTGCGCATCTTCTTTGCGGCGTTCATGCCGTTGTGGTGGGGCATTTCTATGTCCATGAACACGACGTCGTAGACGGCGCGGTAATCGCTGACAAAATTCATTCCGTCTCCGAACACTTCCACCGAAAAGAGCACCCCTCCTCTTCCGCGAAACGGCCGAGCATCTCCTTAAGCCGATTTGCCGACTCCTCTTCGTCCTCCACGATCGCGACCGTGTACATCTGCCTCCCTCCCGAGATCGTCCTATATGCGTATTATATCACCGCTTCTTATCCTTGTCAATATCCCTTATCCGCACAGCTTTCCCGCCTGCGCCGCCGCACATCTGTGCGGCGGCGCAGGCGACGGATTGTGACGGATTCAGATGCAAAAAGCGGCATACGTCCCGCAAAAATGCGCGCACGCGCATGCAAAAAAGAGCGCGCAAAAGGGACAGGCGCGATGCGCCTGCCCCTGCCGCGATCGGGCGGAGATCAATTTCTTTCCGTACCGAGAAAAGTGCACACGATCGCACAGACCGCGCACAAGAGCGCAAAAGCCGTGTAGACGATGTATGCGGTCAGATTCCCTCCGATAAAATGGACGCCGTTCCACACGTCGGACAGAGTCGGAAGCATGTCGTGGACGATGAAGCCCGTCGCCGCGCCGAAAAACACGCCGGCGAGCGGGAGAAAAAATTCCCATCGCAGAAAAGCGTGCGCCGCGATCGAGGCAACTCCCGCACAGAGCGAAAGCAAAAACCAAACCCCGAAACAGCCGTCCGCGTTTGCCTGCACGGCGTAATAGACCGCGCACACGACGGCGGCGAGCGCCGCCGCGAGCTCGACATGAAAAGTCGGTTTCCTGCCCTCAAAGATCTGTCTGATCATGTCTCCCTCCTTTTACAATGCGCGTCTTTCCCCTCGTGAGGAAGAATGCATACAGCCCCGCCGCTGCGAGCAGGCATGCGCCCAACGCCACGTCCGCCGAGATCATCGCGCTCTTCCACCAAGAATCGCCGCTGGAGACCTTTGCGCCCTCGGCGATGCCGTTGGACGCGCCGCTGCGGAGCAATGCATAATAGAACTGCTTGTTCGCGCTGCGAAGCCCGCCGAGAATGTCGTCGTATGCGCTGCGCGCTTCCCGCTTTTTCAGATCGCTCTCGCGGTTGTCGAGGCAGAAGGTCGTCGTGCCGTTCATGATGCAGTCGACGGAATCCATGTACTCCATCTGATACGAGCTGTCCGTGATGTTGATGCCGCAAAAGCCCCACTCCTCCCGCAGGATGCCGAGATTCGTCGCGCGGCAGGAAGGCGCGGGCGTACACCCGATCAGGCTGAACGACGTCATCACGCCCAGCGAACCTGCCTTTGCGATCGCGCCCTCAAAGATCTTCATCGGGCCCTCGCGCCATGCCTGTTCGCTGTTAAAAGTCGCAACACCCGTGCGATTTGTCTCCTGATCGTTGCCTACAAAGTGTTTGACGCAAGTGATGAACCCCTTTTCGCGCATCGCGTTGACCTGATAATAGGCGCAAAGATAGCCGTGATAGCCGCATTCCGAATAATACTCGAAATTGCGTCCGCCGAAGGGGGTCCTGTGCATGTTCGCGCCCGGGCCCCAAACCACCGCCTGCCGCGCAAACAGTGCATCCTCCGCCTCAAAATCTCCGCGCATGGCGAGCATTTTGGGATTGAACGTGGAAGCGGCGACGATCTCGGAATTGTAGCAGGTCGCTGACAGCCCGATCTCAAGCGTGCCCTGAATGCCGTCCGGACCGTCGCCGTGCCCCGCGCGGGGCGCATTGATCGACGCGACGGCGGCATTGCCGTTCGTCGTGTTCGCGATCAGGTCGTTCAGCGGGATCTGGTCGAGGAATTTCTCCCACATTTCGTCCGCATCCCGTTCGACGCCGTCTTCGTCCGTATAGGTGCCCGTGAACGGAACGTCGCGCATGGAAATAAAGTCAATGCCCGCATACGTCCCCTGTTTATACGTGCCCTTCGGCTCCGCATCCGCACCGGCGGAATACGTCCCGCCGTCCATCTCCCTCTTCATCGCGTCCGAGAGCGCAAGGGTGATCTTCTCGGGATACGTACCCTTCCAGTCACTGCGGGAGAGATAGGTGACGGAACCGCTCTGCCAGCCGTTCGCGTCCTGCTTTCCCAGCTTGTTTTCCACCGCCGCGCCCGTATAAGGCGAAGCAGAATAAGACGTCTCGTCGTAGGCAAACTCGCCCAGCGAAACGGCGCGCCCCGCATCTGCCGCAAAGGGCTGTCCGCGTTCGTCCGTCATGCCGACGGCGCCTTTGAGCGCGAGGATGTTGTTGAGCGCGTCGTGCGCGTTCTCTCCCGCCGCGAGAACATACTCGCCGCCGGCAAGGACGTAGCTGCCCTCCCCCTCTCTCGCAGACTGCGAATAGGAAGTCATCAGATAGCGGTCGATCGTGATCTTTACGACCTCTTCCTCGCCCGGCCAAAGCATTCCGCCCTCGCGGCTGTCCAACGCCGCGGTCTCCGCCTCTCCCCCTTCGGTCAGCGTGCCGAGCGTCTTGCCGAAGCCGACCAACCGGATCGCCTCCGTTTCCGCAACGGCGGGAACATACGGGACCTGCGCGTAGATCTGTACCGCACACTTCCCGGGGAGCGTCCCCACGTTTTTCACGGTGACGGGCACGGTATAAGAATCGGACTCTTCGTCATAGACGATCTCGCCGAGCGTCTGCGTGAACTGCGTATAGGAAAGCCCATACCCGAAAGGAAAGACGACTTCCTCCGCATAATCCCACGCGTCTTTGTCCGTCGAACCGACGGAACTGTCCGCCCCGCCCTGTCCGAGGATGCAGTCCTCATAGCGGGTCTCATAATATTTATAGCCCGTGTAGATGCCCTCCGCCTGGACGATATATTTATAAGATGTATCCTGCGCGAAGGAGAAATCGCCGAAATTCTGCATTGCGGGCGACGAGAGCGAATTTGCCGCATAGGTGTCCGTGAGATGCCCCGAGGGGTTTGCCGCGCCAGAAAGAAGGTCGGCGACGCCCGCAAAGCCGTACATCCCCGGATCGCCGATCCAGAGGCAGGCGTCCACGCCGTACTCCGCCTCAAACAGCCAGCCGAGTTCCATCGGATAGCCGCTGTTCAGAAGAACGACGGTATGTTCGAACGCTCCGCTGTCCCTGATCATTCGCAGAAGGTCCGCTTCCTCGCGGTGCAGGGCGAGCTGACTGAGCCCGTCCGCATCCTTTGTGTTGAGGTCGATGCCCTCGCCGCCCGTTCGGCCGAGCACGACGATCGCCGCGTCGCCGTAGGCGGAGAAATCGCTCTTATAAGGGTCGTAGAACCCGACGTTCAGCTCGCCCACTTTTGAATTTCCGTTGACGGGCGAGGAGACGCGCCGATCGGCAGGAGTCGCCTCGAGCGCCGACTGAAGGGTCTCGTTGAGCTGAAAACCCTCGTCGCGCAGTGCCTGCGCGAGGGAGATCGTCCTGCCTTCCGCATTGGGGCTCGCGCCGCCCGAACTGCTCCGATAGATCGGATGTCCCGCCGTATACCCGAACAAAGTCACCTTGCTGCCGACCGCGAGCGGGAGCGCGCCGTCTTCGTTTTTGAGAAGGACGTCCCCCTCCTCCGCTTCCCGTTCACAGAACGCCTTTTCGGCGGCGATCAGTTCGCGCTGCATGCGTTCCAGCTCCGCTTTCTGCTCCGCCGTCCTGTCTTTTTCGGAAAGATACAGCACGGAGATGTCGCCGAACGCGCTTTTATAGTAGACGCTGTTCTCGTCGATGACCCCGCCCGTGATGGTGTTCGACGAAGAGATCCCCAGTTTGAGGTCGACGAGCATCGCCCAGTCGAAACAGAGCTTCGTGCAGGCGATCGCGATCGCAAGCACGAGCGCGAGCAATGCCGCGAGCCCGCCAAACAGTCTCTTGAATCTGATCGATCTTGTGCTCATCTTCTGCCCTCCGCGCTCCTCACGCCTGCGCTTCGGGCAGGATCAGCGCAAAGGTCTCGTATTCGATCTCCACGCCGCTTTGCGCCTTCCATTCGCCCAAAAGGTCGTCGCGCAGCTGTTCCGCCGTCTTGTCCTCCGTCGCGGCAAACGTCGCGAGATCGTCCGTGTCGTTTCTGGTCACTGCGGACTGGATCGCTCCTTTTTTGATGACGCGCGTCGCCGCCGACAGATCGACGACGATGCCGAACTCATCTTCGCTGACGGACGTATAGGTGCCGTAGACCTTTGCATCCGTCTCGGTGACGATGACGCTCCACGCACCCGCATAGTTGAACTGATGGTACGAAAGCTCGTAGGTCCCGTCGTCATAGAGCGTGAGTTCGTTGTATACGACGATGGTGAAGTCGGAGCCGTAACCGCCGAGATCGGTGTAAGGGGTATAAGTCGCGGATGAGGAATACCCCATCGCCTTGATCTCCGCTTTACCGCCCTCTTCGGCGCACCCCGTCGCCAAAAACACGCATGCCGTGAGCAGCAACGCGATCGCCGCTATGGGGAGCAATGCCCCTGCCTTTTTGATCTTTTTCATGATCTTGCCTCCTTTCGGTTTTTTCCGAAGTATAGCATCTCCCCGCCCGAAAGGGAACGATTGTCGCACGATCGGTCGAGGTTGTTCCCTCTTTCGCATCGCCACGCCCCCGCGGCACGAAAAAAAGAGCCCGGCCCATGCCGTGCTCTTTTTTTCGTGCGGGGAAAGGCTTTCCGATCTCAAAGGGAAAAGATCGCGCCTGTTGTCGTATTTTTTACGCCGATGGCGGCAATTCTCTTTGCGACAGGCGCGCGAGCGGAAAGCAGCATCGAACGATGAACAGACCGCAAGCCGCCTCCACATCCGCAAAGCCGCCGTATTTTTCCGCGATGAGCCGTATGCTGCTCGTGCCGAAGCCGTGGTTTTCGCTGTCCTGCTTGGCGGTGACGGGAAGGCCGTTCGCGGCGAATGTGAGCTCCCCTTCAAAGTAATTTTCGACGGTGAGAACGTAGTACTCCCCCCGTTCCGCCGAACGGATGCGCACGAAGCGCTTGTCCGTGTCTGCGAGGGTGACGAGATATTCGCAGGCATTGTCGAGCATGTTCCCGAACAGCGCATGCAGATCGGAGACGGAAAGCGCGTTCAGGCGGCTCCCGTCCAGCATGCAGCTCAGGTCGATCTTCTCCGCCTCGCACCGCAGGCCGTACCCGACGAGAATGACGTCCAGCGCATCGCAGCCCGTCTTGACGGCGCTGTCGTAGATGCGGACGATCTTCGCGATCTCGGCGGCGTCCACGCCGCCCACCCTGCCGAAGTCGCGGATCTGCCGCCGCAGGTCGTGGCATTTGACGTTGATCAGACGGATGTTCTGCGACGCCTGCTCGTACTGCCGCGCCTGTTGGGCAATGAGCCGTTCCGCGAGCAAAAGCTCTGTCTTCGCCGCGCTCCGCTTCTGCACTTCGGCGCGAAGGAGAAGAATGGTCAGCGAACACAGAATGAGCACGAGCCGCTGCAATACCGCGACAGGCCCGCCCGTGCGCAGGTAGACGGAGATCACGCTGTCCGCCGCAAGACAGATGATCAGGATGCACAGGAACATCCAAAGAAGGTAGACGTTTTCGACGCGGTTGTCCGTGTTGAGCCTGCCGAAAAGGAGATAGACGCAGAAGATCGCCGCCATGTGCATCGCGTAATAGATGAGCCAGTTGAGCACGTTCGCGCCGATAAATCCGAGGCCGCCCGAACCGTTCAGCCAATCGAAGCGAAGCACGCCGACGCTCTCAAAGATGCCGTAGAGATCGGCGACGATGCGCGACGTGGCGACCGCAGACAGAAAACACAAAAACAGCGCGGAAGGCTTTGCCTTTGCAAAACAGACGAGCACGCCGAACGCGGCGCCCAAAACGAGGACCTGCTGCGCGACGACGCCCCAAACGGTGACCGAGCCTTCACGATCGAAAAAGAGCGCGTTTTCGGCAAAGGCAAAGGCGATCAGAAGCGCGACGCTGACGGCAAGAGAAAAGGCGAGCCAAAGCGGCCACAGCCTGTGCCGCGGAAGGCGCCGCGCATACAGAAGTGCCGAAAAGGCGACGTTTACGAATCCGGAAAGCGCGATGGCGAAATAATAGGTAAATACCATTCCGATCACCCCATGCGCCGCGCAAAAGCGGAGAGCAGCGCGCTCTTGCGGCTGCGCGAGACGGGAAGCTCCGTCCCGTCCTCAAGGTATGCCGTGAAGCCGTCGATCCTGCGCACGAGCGCAAGATTGACGACGCAGTGACTGCTGCACCGCGCAAATCGGTCGGAAGGCAGATGCGCTTCCATTTCGGCGAGCGAACCCCATGTCTTTTCCGTCTCCCCGCTCTTCAGGTGCAGAGAGATATTATGCAGATAAATGTCCACATAGGCGATCTCGTCCACCAGGATCCTGCGCGCGCGGTATGCCGATCTGATGATGATCTCTCCCCCGTTTTCCCTGTCGCGCAGGCGGCGCAGGATCTTTTTCATCACCGTCTCCACGGCGTAATAGGTGACCGGTTTGACGACAAAATCCAGCGCGTCCACCTCGTAGCCGCGGATCGCGTACTGTTTCAGATTGGTCACGAACACGATGCCGACCCCTTTGTCCGCCTCCCGAAGCCTGTGCGAGACCTCAAGCCCGTTCATGCCCGGCATATCAATGTCCAGAAAAACGACGTCGTAGACCTCTTTCCCGAACAAAAAAGAGGTCCCGCCCGAAAATATGTCTATGCCGAACGAGACGGCGTTTTCCCGCTCGAAGCGTTCCAGATATCCGCGAAGCAGTGCCCCCGCATCCTCTTCGTCCTCCACGATCGCGACTTTGATCATGCTCCCTCCTCTCCGCCCGTGCGGAAATCCACTTTTTTACATTATAACACAGGAAAATGCCCCGCGCAAGATGCAAAATTCGGCCCGCGCGGGGCACGGGCCGAAAAACTCCTTCAAAAGAGGCGGAAGATCTCTTTCAGCGCGGGATACAGCCGCACGAAGATCGCATACCGATCGTCATAGGCGCGCACGAGCACGGGGTCGGGCTGTTCCACCGAGCGCACGCCCGTGAGCGCGTCCGCCGCCTCTTCGACGGAAGAAAACTCGCCGCAGGCGACCATCGCGAGCATGGCGCCGCCGTAGGCGGGCCCCTCCTCCGTGACGGGCCGCGCCACGGGGATGCCGAGCACGTTCGCGATCACCTTGCGCCACAGCGGGCTCTTCGCGCCGCCGCCGCACAGCGTCGTCTTGCGGATGTCTCCGCCCGCGATCTCCACGCAGTCGCGCAGGGCGAATGCCACCCCCTCGAGCACCGCGAGCGTCATCTGCTCGCGCGAAGTGTCGGGACGCATGCCGAGAAAGGCGCCGCGCGCGTGCACGTCGTTGTGCGGACTGCGCTCGCCCATCAGGTAGGGCAGGAAAAAGACGTCGTTTTTGCCCATGTATTTTTCCGCGCCCGCCTGCTCGCGCGCATAGTCGGAGCTCTTCAGGATGCCGTCCGACCACCACGCGTTGCAGGACGCCGCCGAGAGGATGCAGCCCATGCGGTGGAATTTTCCGTTCGCATGGCAGAAGCTGTGCAGGGCGTCGCACCGCTCGGAGGAGAAGGCGTCCTGCGGGACAAACACGGTGCCGCTCGTGCCGAGCGAGATGTTGCAGTCCCCCTCGCGCACGGTGCCCGTGCCCACCGCCGCCGCGGCGTTGTCCCCCGCCCCCGCGCACACGACGACGTCGGGGGAAAGCCCCAGCCTCTCCGCCGCGGCGGGAAGAAGGGTCCCGACGGGCGCAAAGCTCTCGAAGAGTTCTGGGAGCCACTCCTCTTTCACGCCGCACACGTCGCAGAGCTCTTTGCACCAACGGCGGCGGCGCACGTCGAGAAGAAGGGTGCCGCTCGCATCCGAGTAGTCTGTGGAAAAGGCGCCGCACAGCACGTGCACGACGTAGTCCTTGGGAAGAAGGATCTTTTCGATGCGGGAAAAGTTCTCGGGCTCGTTCTCGCGCACCCACAGGATCTTGGGCGCGGTGAACCCCGCAAAGGCGGCGTTGCCCACCCGTTCGGCGAGATAGGAAAGCCCGCGCGCGTTGAGCGCGTCCGTCTGCGCCTGCGTCCTGCCGTCGTTCCAGAGGATGGCGGGGCGGATGACCTCGCCGCCCGCGTCCAGAAGGACGAGCCCGTGCATCTGTCCGCCCACGCCGATGCCGCGCACCGCGGCGGCGTTCTGCCCTTCGAGCAGGCGGGCGATGCCCGCAAACGCCGCCTCTTCCCAAAGGTGCGGATCCTGTTCGCTCCAGCCGCTCGCGGGATAGGAAACGGGATAGCTCTCGGTATGCTGAGAAAGGATGCGCCCGTCTGCCGCCACAAGCAGGAATTTTGCGCCGCTCGTGCCGAGGTCGACGCCGATGTAGCTGTTCATATCAGCCGAACAGAACGCTGTTGACGATGCTCTCCAGCGCCTCCTGTCTGCCGCTTCCGGGGAGCGCGGGCGCGCCCATCTTCTCGGCGTGCGCCGCGAGCTCCGCGAGCGTCGCCTTGCCCGAGAGGATCTTTTTGCCGATCTCGCTGTCGCGGTAGCTCGCGTAGCGCTCTTTGACGAAGGCGTCCAGCCTGCCGTCCTCGATCAGCTTGGCCGCGTTGAGAAGGCCGAGCGCAAAGGTGTCCATGCCGAGGATGTACCCCTCGAACATGTCCTGCGCGGTGTAGGAAGGACGGCGGTTCTTCGCGTCGAAGTTGAATCCGCCCGTCAGCCCGCCAGCCTTGAGCACCTCGTACATGCAGAAGGTCGCAGAGTATGCGTCGAAGGGGAATTCGTCGGTGTCCCAGCCCAGCTGCGGGTCGCCCTGGTTGGCGTCGACGGAGCCGAGCATGCCGTTGATCGCGCTGATGCGCAGTTCGTGCTCGAAGGTGTGGCCCGCGAGCGTCGCGTGGTTTGCCTCGATGTTCATCTTGAAATCCTTGTCAAGGCCGTGCGCGCGCAAAAATCCGATCGCCGTCGCCGCGTCGAAATCGTACTGGTGTTTCATCGGCTCCTTCGGCTTGGGTTCGATGTAGAAATCGCCCTTGAAGCCGATGCTCCTGCCGTATTCCACCGCCATTTTCATCAGCCGCGCGATGTTCTCCTGCTCGAAGGCGACGTCCGTGTTGAGAAGGGTCTCGTAGCCCTCTCTGCCGCCCCAGAACACATATCCCCTGCCGCCCAGCTTGACGGTGATGTCGAGCGCCTTCTTGACCTGCGCCGCCGCAAAGCAGAACACGTCCGCGCTGTTGGTCGAGCCCGCGCCGTTCATGTAGCGGGGATTGCCGAACATGTTCGCGGTGCCCCACAGACAGCGAATGCCCGTGCCCTTCATCTTTTCGAGGATGTAGTCGGAGATCTCGTCGAGACGGCGCTCCGTCTCCTTGATGTCCTCCGCCTCGGGAACGAGGTCGACGTCATGGAAGCAGAAATAGCGGATGCCCAGCTTCTGCATGAACTCAAAGCCCGCGTCCACTTTCGCCTTGGCGTGCTCCATCGTGCCCTCTTTCGCGCCGAAGGACTTGTCGGCGGTGCCTCTGCCGAACATGTCCGCGCCCGCCGCGCAGAGGTTGTGCCACCACGCCATCGCAAACGGAAGATGCTCGCTCATCTTTTTGCCCAGAACCACCCTGTCCGCGTCGTAAAACTTGAACGCGAGCGGATTTTTGCTCTCCGCGCCCTCGTAACGGATCGCGGGGATGCCCTCAAAGATCTCTTTCATGGAAAGGTCCTCCTGTTTTCCCTGTTTTCTTGCCTCTATTTTACGCGGCGAGTCCCGTTATTTCAAGGGAAGCCCGTTCAAAGTTGTGTAATTTCGTGCATCTTTTCAAAATATTCTTCCACGAGGGTGGACAAATGTCCGCGGATGAAGTATAATTGTTCACGAAAAACCGAACACGAGGGGGAAAAAGATGATCGGGCGTTTCGACACGGAAAAACTCAACGAACTGCTCAGGGATTTTTACACGGCAGTCGGGATCAAGATCTCGGTATTTGACGAGAATTTCAAGATGGTGACGGAATACCCGCCCGCGCCGCCGGAGTTTTGCAGGCTGGTGCGCGAGAGCGATGCGGGGCGCAGGGGCTGCGCGGAATGCGACGCCGCCGCCTGCGAGCGCGCGAAACGGCTGCGCGAGCCGCATGTGTACACCTGCCACGCGGGCGTGACGGAAGCGATCACCCCCATCTGCGTGGGCGGCGGGATCATCGGGTATGCCATCCTCGCGCACATGATGCCGAAGGAGAACTACGCGCAGGCGGTCAACAGCGCCTGCGTGCGCGCCGCGCGTTACGGCGGAGACGAGAAGGCGTACTTCGACGCAGTGACCAAGATCGAGCCGAAGAGCGAAAAACAGATCCATGCGTGCGTGCACCTGCTCGACGCGGTCGCGTCCTACGTCTACATCAAGGACCTCGCGCAGTGGGGAAAAGAGGACGAATCGGCGGCGATCGACGACTACATCCGCGGCAACCTCACCGCCGATCTGAGCAGCGAGGCGCTGTGTAGAAAGTTCCTCGTCTCGCGCACAAAGCTCTACCAGCTCTCCGTGCGCAGGTTCGGCATGGGCATCGCGCAATACGTCGCCATGCGGCGCATGGAAGAGGCGAAACGGCTCCTGCGCGAGGGAAAGAGCATCACCGCCGCCGCCGCGAAGACGGGATTTTCCGACTACTCGTATTTTTGCAAGGCGTTCAAAAAATACACGGGCAAGACGCCCGCACAGTACCGAAACGGCTGAAACGCGAAAAGAGGCGCCCGCGCGGGCGCTTGTTTTTTGTCCCCGCCCCGCGTTTTAAACAGACCCCGCCCCGCGGCACATGCCGCGGGGCGGGGTCTGTCCGATCAAAACTCTATGCCGCGGCGGGCGCGCACGCCCGCGTCGAAGGGATGGCGCACCTTGCGCATCTCGGTGCAGTAATCGGCGCGCGCGAGCAGTGCCGCAGAGGGAGCGCGGCCGGTGAGCACCGTCTCGCAGTGTTCCCCTTCGAGAAAGGAGAGAAGGTCCTCCTCCCGCGCACAGCCGCGCGAAAACGCCGCCGCGCCCTCGTCCAGAACGAGAAGATCGAACTCCTTTGCGCGCGCGAGCGCCTCCTCCAACAGCCTCTGATAGGCGTCTTTTGCCGCGCGCGCGCCCGCCTCTCCCCTGCCGAAACGGCGCTCGCACAGCACCTGCACCCCCGCCGCGCGCAGGGGCGCGATCTCCGAAGAGGTGCCGTCCTTGAAAAACTGCACGAACAGCACGCGCATGCCGCTGCCCGCCGCGCGGAGCGAAAGCCCCACGGCCGCGCTCGTCTTGCCCTTGCCTTCGCCGCAATAGACGTGAAAAAGTCCGTTCATCCTCTCTCCTCCCCGCGCAAAATGCGCTCGATCGCGTCCACGTCCGCGTTCTCTTCCAGCCAGTCGGCGAGGCGGTCGTACTCCGCTTCCCGATCGAAGCGGACCTCCCGCCCGCCCAGCGCCGCGGCGAGCCTCGACGCCGCCTCGCCGTCGAACAGCCCGTGCACGTAGCTCCCGCCCGCAAAGCCCTTTCCGCAAAAGAGCGCGCCCGCACCCATGTGAATCTCGTAGCCCTCGTACGCCGCGCCGTTGAGGCAGGAGAAAAATCCCTCCAGCCCCTCCGCCCTGCCGCTGACGCGGCGCACCGTCTTTTCGGGCGAGAACACCGTGTCGAAGGGCAAAAGCCCCAGCCCCTGCGCGTCGCCGCCCTCGGCGCCCGCGGGGTCGAGGATGCGCCCGCCCAGCATCTGAAAGCCGCCGCAGATGCCGAACACGGGCACCCCCCTGTGCGCCGCCGCGAGCACCTGTTCGGCAAGCCCCGACGCGCGCAAAAAGGCGAGGTCGGCGGCGGTGTTCTTGGTGCCGGGAAGAAGGACCAGCTTCGGCGCGCCGAATTCGCGCGCGGAGGAGACGTAGCGCAGCGAAAAGATGCGCTCGAGCGGGGAAAAATCGGTGAAATTGGAGATGTGCGGCAGCCGCACGACGGCGACGTCCGTCCCCTCGCCCCGCTCCCGCCGCGCAAGGCGGGGCGAGAGGCTGTCCTCGTCGTCCAGATCGAGCGAAAAGGCGGGCAGAACGCCGAGAACGGGCACGCTGCACACCTCTTCGAGCATGCGACGCCCCTCTTTGAACAGCGAGAGATCGCCGCGGAACTTGTTGACGAGCAGGCCGCGCACCCGCGTGCGGTCGCGCAGGAGGGAGAGGGTGCCGTGCATCTGCGCGAAGATGCCGCCGCGGTCGATGTCGCCGACGAGCAGGACGGGCGCGTTCAGCCGCTCGGCGAGCCCCTCGTTGACAAAATCGCCCGCCGCGAGGTTGAGCTCGACGGGACTGCCCGCCCCCTCGATGACGACGGCGTCGAACTCCCGTTCGAGCGAAAAAAAGCTTTCCAGCACCGCGGGCAGAAGCTCCGCCTTGCGCGCGTAGTATTCGCAGGCGGAGAAGGTGCCCTTCGCCCTGCCGCACACGATGACCTGCGAGGCACTCTCCCCCGTCGGCTTGAGCAGGACGGGGTTCATGCGCGCGTCGGCGCGCACCCCTGCCGCCTCCGCCTGCATCATCTGCGCGCGGCCGATCTCCGCGCCGTCCTCGGTGACCGCGGAGTTGTTCGCCATGTTCTGCGCCTTGAAGGGCGCGGCGCGAAGCCCGCGCCGCGCGAGCGCGCGCAGAAGCGCCGCGCAGACGACGCTCTTGCCCGCGTCCGACATCGTGCCCTGGATCATGATCTTCATTCCGTCACCTCCGCGAGCGCGCGCAGGAACTTCTTATTCTCCGCGCGCCTTTTGACGCAGATGCGCACATACGTTTTCCCCTTTTCGGGACAAAGTCCATCGAAGTCCGCGCACACGCGCACCGCAAACCCGCGCGCGCGCAGGGCGGCGGGCACGCTCTCCGCGCAGGGAAAGAGCAGAAAATTGGCATAGCTTTCGCGCGGGCGGTACCCGAGCGCGCACAGCCCGCCGAAGAGATAGGCGCGCTCGCGCTCGACGAGTTCGCGCATCTTTTTCAGATACGTCCTATCCCGCGCGCACGCCTCCCCCGCCGCGAGCGCGAAGCAGGAGAGGTTCCACGGCTGTAAATAGGGCGCGAGCGCTGGCGCGTCCGAAGCGAGCAGATACCCCACCCGCACCCCCGCGAGTGCATACGACTTCGTCAGCGACTGCACGACTGTCGCGCCCGCCGCGCACAGCTCGGAAAGGGTGTATCCCGCGTCCCGCACAAAGTCGAAAAAGCAGGCGTCGGCGACCATTCGCGTCCCCTGTTTTACGCACGCTTCGAGCAGAGAAAAGAGCGCCGCGCGCGGAAGAAGGGCGCCGTCGGGGTTGTTGGGGATGCAGACGAAAAAGAGGGAGAATCCGCCTCCTTCGAGCGCGGCGAGCGCCTCCTTTTCGGAAAAGACGATCACCGCCTCTCCGCCGAAGGCGCGCAGCGCGGCGGCGTATTCGCCGAAGGTCGGCCCAAGCACGAGCGCGCGGCCGCCCGCATGGCGGGCGGCGCAGGCGTAAATCAATTCCGCGGCGCCGTTGCCCGCGAGCACATACCCTTCGGGCACCCCCTCCTTTTCGGCGAGCGCGGCGCAGAGGCGCGCGCAGAGCGGGTCGGGATAGAGCGCCGCGGCGCGCAGGGCGGCGCGCAGGGCGCGCCGCCCTGCGCGGCAGACGCCGAACGGGCTGACGTTTACAGAAAAATCATGCCGCGCGGCGGGATCGCCGCCGTGCGGATCGCTTCCGAAGCGCATAATGGCCTCCTTTATTTACAGACAGAACACGAGCGGGGCCGCGACGCCCGAAAAGAGCGCCGCCGCAAACAGCGAGGCGAGAACGAGCAGACGGCAGGTGCGCGCGACGTCGCGCGGCTCGATCGCGCGGGTATGATCGCCCAGCCACGGCTTTCTGTGCACGACGCCGCGGTAGACCGCGTCCCCGCCCAGGCGCACCCCGAGCGCGCCCGCCGCCGCCGATTCCGCCTGCGCGGAGTTGGGCGAGGGATGCTTGCGGCGATCCCGCCGCCAGACGCGGAAGGCGCGGCGGCCGTCCATCCCCAGCACGAACGCCGCCGCGACGAAGAGCAGCGTCGTCAGGCGCGCGGGGAGAAAGTTGAACACGTCGTCCGTGCGCGCCGCGACCCTTCCGAAATACAGAAACCCGCCGTCGCGGTAGCCGACCATCGAATCCATCGTGTTGACCGCCTTGTACAGCGCGCCGCCCGCCGCGCCGCCGAGAAAGAGAAACAAGAGGGGCGCGATGACGCCGTCCGAACTGTTTTCGGCGACCGTCTCCACCGCCGCGCGCGCGATGCCGCGGCCGTCCAGATGCGCGGTGTCCCGCCCGACGAGGGTGGACACCTGCGCGCGCGCGGCCTCGAGGTCTCCCTCTTCCAGCAGGCGGCTCACTTTTTTGCTCTCCGCGCGAAGTTCGTGCGAGGCGAGCGTCTGCCAGCAAAGCAGACAGGAGAGCGCGAAGTACGCCCACGGCGAGAGCAGCCACAGACCCAGCAGCGCCGCCGCGGGCACGCCCGCGCTCACCGCGCAGACGAGAACGACGAGAAACGCGCCCGCCGCGAGCTCGCCGCGCGGCGTCTCGGGAAAGAGCGCGCGCAGGGCGCGCGAGAGAAGGGAGACGAGATGCCCGATCAGGCGCACGGGATGATAGAGAAAGCGGGGATAGCCGATCAGCAGGTCGAGAAAAAACCCGACGAGCACGGAGAGAAAGGTCAGTTGAAAGAAGTTCACAGCTTTTTTGCGACCTCCGGCGCGCCGTCCCCGAGCGCGAGGACGTATCCGCCCAGGTTGGGGACGTGCCACTCGTAGAAGGACCGCCGCGGCAGTGCGAGCGCGGAGAGCACCGCCATGATGCTCCCGCCGTGCACGACGAGCGCCGCGCGGCACCCGTCGGGAAGCGCATTTGCATACGCCTCGAACGCCGCGACGGTGCGCCGCACGAACGCCTCGGGCGCCTCCCCGCCGGGGAAGGGCGCGCGCCCGCCCGATTCCAGCCAGCTGAGATAGTCGGCATCCCCTTCCAGCTGTGCCGCCGTCTTGCCCTCGAATTTGCCGAAGTCGCATTCGGCGAACCCCTCCCAAACTTCCGCCTCCGCCTGCGGATACAGGAGCTGCGCGGTGCGGCGGCAGCGCAGAAGGGGCGAACAGGCGACCCTGTCCGCGGGCGGGGGCAGAAAGGCGCGCGCCTGCGCCTCGCCCGCCGCGCTGAGCGGCTGGTCCGTCCTGCCGATGTAGGCGCCGATCTCGTTTCCCGCCGTCGGCGCATGGCGGATGAGAGCGATGTACTTCATTTGATGCGCACCCCTATCCCCGCAAACACGCGGTAAACTTCGTCCGCCCGCCGCGCGATCGCACAGAGGACGCGCCCGACCTCGTCGCGCAGTTCCCGCTCTTTCCGCTCCGCGGGGAGGATGCCGCAGCCGATCTCGTCGGCGCAGAACACGCAGTCGCGCACCGCTTCCGCGCGCGCGAGCACCGCCGCGGCGCCTTCGCGCGCGATCAGACGCTCGAGGTGCACGCATGCGCCGCCCTCGCGCGGCTCTTCGCCCACCTGCGCGGGGGAAAGAGAAAAGGTTTCGCAGAGGAAACGGGTCTTGCCCTGTCCCCTGCCGCCGATGACCAGACGTATCATAGATAAAGCCCTCCGATCGCCGCACACAGCAGCATGATGAGTTCGCAGACCTGCAAGAGCCATCCCGCGCCGTCGCCCGAGATGCCGCCCAGTCCGCGCAGGAGCGCGAAGGCACAGCAGGCAAATGCCAGCGCGCCGCCCGCGAGCACGACGGCGCCGAGAAGGGGCGAAAGCGCGAGCATCGCCGCCGCCGACGCCGCAAGCCACAGCGCGGACGCCGTGAGACAGGCGGTGCGGTCGCTCGCCGCCGCAAAGGAAGAGGCGAGCCCCGTCTTTGCGGAGGGAAAGGTCAGCACGCACACCGCCGAGAGCGCGCGCTCGAGCGGGAACGCCGCGCAGAACACCGCGTACGCCGCGAGGGAGACGCTCGCCGCCGCAGCGAAATAGGCGACAAAATACAGCGCGCAGGAGAGCACCGCAAAGGACCCGACGTGCGGATCGGACAGGATGGCGATCTTCTCCTCTTTCGGTCGGCGGGAACCGAAGGCGTCGGAGACGTCGAGGAACCCGTCGAGGTGGATGCCGCCCGTCAGAAGCGCGGGAAGGACTGTGAGCGCCGCCGCGCGCAGAAGGAGCGGAAAAGAGAGAAAAGACAGCAGGTACGCGAGCGCATAGGCGAGCGCACCAATGAGCGCGCCGACGAGCGGGAAAAAGCAGAACACATAGCGGAAATTCCCCTCTTCCCACTTCGCGCAGGGCACGGGAATGCCCGAATACATGGAAAACGCGAGCAGAAACGAAGCAAAGACCCTCTTCACGGCAACCTCCCTTTGTGCACGACGGGCACTGAACAGACCACCTCGACGACGAGCTCCGCGCGCGCCGCGAGCGCCCTGTGCAGGGCGGCGAGCGCGTCGGCATATTCCGCGAGCGCGCCCTCGAACTTCTCCCCGCCCGAAAAGATGTCGTCGGAGACGACGACGAGCGGCCCCCCTTGCGCGAGCGCGTCCAGCTCGGCGAGGATGTCGCGGACGGGGTCCGCGCGCCCCTCCGAAAACATCGCGTTCGCGAGCCTGCCCGAGAGCGATTCCACGAGTGCGGCGCCCTTTTGCGCCGCGGGAAGGGCGGCGGGGCATTCCGCCGTCTCGAACCCCTTGCCCGCGCGCATCGCGCGATGACGCGCGATGCGCGCCTCCGCCTCGGGCCCGTCGGCGGGCATGGTCGCGAGATACCGTTTTTTCCCATCTTTTGCAAACGCGCAGACCAGCTCTTCCGCAAACGCGGACTTGCCCGAGGCGCCCCCGCCGACGACGAGCGCGATCACAGCCGCTTGTACGCCGTCACCGACGCCTCCGCAAAGGTGGGCATGCCGTCGTAGACCGCGCGCGCGAGGTCGAGCAGCGGAAAGAGCGCGACCGCGCCCGTGCCCTCGCCCAGCGCCATACGCGCGCACAGCGGCGGGTGCATCCCCAGCGCCGCGAGCACGCGCGCCGCCGCGGGTTCGCCCGAGAGATGCGAAGGGAGCAGATACGGGGCGCATTCGGGGGACAGCCGCACCGCGCACAGCGCCGCGACCGAGGAGATGAAGCCGTCGATCACCGCGGCGATGCCCGCGCGCGCACAGCCCAGAAAGGCGCCGCACATGCCCGCGATGTCCGCGCCGCCCACCTTTGCGAGCACGTCGACGGGGTCGTCCGCATTCGGACGCCGCCCCTCGAGCGCGCGGCGCAGGCACTCACGCTTTCGCTTGAGCCCCGCATCCGACAGCCCCGCGCCCCTGCCCGCGCTCTCCTCGGGCGAAAGCCCGAGCAGGGCGCAGGCGCACGCCGCCGCCGTGGTGGTGTTGCCGATGCCCATCTCCCCGACCGCGAGCATGGTGTAACCCTCGCGCGCACTGCGAAGCGCCAGCTCCTCGCCCGTGCGGATGCAGGAGAGGCACTGCTCCCGCGTCATCGCGGGGCGCTCGCAGATGTCGGCGGTGCCGCGCAGGACGCAGACGTCCTCCACGCCCTCCGCGGGCGCGTTCATGCCGATGTCCGCGGCGAGCACGTCTGCCCCCGCCGCGCGCGCCATCAGCGAGACGCTCGCCGCGCCGCGCGCGATGTTCGCCGCGACCGTCGCCGTCACCTCGCTGCCCGTCTGCGTGACCCCCTCGGCGACAACGCCGTTGTCCGCGCAGAACACGAGCACACGCCTGCGCCTGCCGCCCTGCGCCGCGGGCATCCCCTCGATCTGCGCGATCATCTCCTCGAACACGCCCATGCCGCCCAGCGGCTTTGCGAGCGTATCCCAGCGCGCGAGCGCCGCGCGCCGCCTCTCTTCGTCGTATTTCATCTCTCCTCCTTCGCGCGGAGCGCGCTCTGACAGAGACGCACCGCGCAGTCGGTGTTGCTGTAAAAATACAGGTGCGGGAAGCCCGCCGCGATGCTCCCCTCCGCGCGGAAACAGGCGCGTTCCCCCGCCCTGCCGCGGGCGAGGAGCGCGTTCCCCGCGTCCTCCGCCTCGCAGTAATGGAACTCGTGCCCGCGCAAAACGTCACCGCGCTTTGCGAAGATGCAGTCCCTTCTCGCCGTGAACTCGGCGTATCCGAAGCGCACGGAGGAGGAAGTCGTGTGCGCGCTCCCCGAGAGCAGGCCCGCCATCGGCACGCCGTCCAGCGCTTCCAGAAGATACAAAAAGCCGCCGCACTCGGCGTAGACGGGCACCCCGCGCGCCGCCTGCGCGCGCAGCTGCGCGCGCAGGCGGACGTTCGCGGAGAGCCGCCCCTTGTACAACTCGGGATAGCCGCCGCTCAGCCAGACCATGTCGGCGGGCGGGAGCTCGTCGCGCAGCGGCGAAAACCACGAAAAGCGCGCACCCAGCCGCTCGAACAGCGACACGTTCTCGGGATACCAGAAACAGAACGCCTCGTCCCGCGCGGCGGCGACGGTGAAGGAGCCGAGGCGGGGCAGCGGCGGGAGATGCGCATCCAGCGGCGGCGCGGACTCCGCGAGCGAGAGCAGTCCGTCGAGGTCGACCGTCTCCTCCGCCGCGCGCGCGAAGCGCTCCAGCGTCTGCGCGAGGTCGGGAAGTTCGCCCGCCGTCACCAGCCCGAGGTGGCGGGAAGGCAGTGCGGGAAGGCGGGGAAGATACCCGTACAGCCGCGCCCTGCCCTTCCACGCCGCGGCGAGCATGGCATACGTCTGCGCGCCCGCGTTGTTCAGCAGAAACCCGTCCGCGCCCGCGCGCTCGAACCCCTCGAGCACGGGAAGCACCGACCGCGCCGCGCCGCGGCAGTCCACGACGAGCACGGCGGGCGCCGAGAGCCTGCGCGCGACGTCCTTCGCGCTGTGCGCCTCGCTCCCGCCCGCGCCGTCCAGAAAGCCCATCGCGCCTTCCAAAAGATTGATCCCCTTCGCGCGCGCGGCAAACAGCGGCGCGAGCAGTTCCCCCGCGAAATAGCTGTCCGCGTTCCCGCCCGATGCGCCGCACACCGCCGCGTGAAAGAGCGGGTCTATGTAATCGGGCCCGCACTTGAAGGGCGTGACGGTCAGCCCGCGCGCGCGGAGCGCGCCCGCGACCGCGCAGAACGCCGTCGTCTTGCCGCAGCCGCTGTGCGTGCCTGCGATCATCAGTCTCGGAGCGTGCATAAAAAATCCTCCGTCTTTCGGAATACGGGCACTCCCGCGCCCTCCAGCTTTTCGCTCTCCGCGTTGCTCTGCCCGTAGGGCGCGCAGACGAGCAGCGCGCCCGCCGCGCGCACGCAAGGCATCGCCGCGCGAACATCCTCCTCCCCGACGCAGGCGAAGGGCGGAAGGCGGAACAGTTGCGCCGCGAGCGCGGACGCCGCGGGAAAGTCTGCGTCGCTCTCGGGCAGAATGCCCGCGGCGAACGGGATGCCCCTGCGCCGCAGGGCGCGGAATGCGGGCGTGCCCGTCCCGCCGCCCGCGAGCACGAAGACGCGCGGCGCGCCTGAAAGGCGGGGAAGCTCGCAGGAACAGGAGAGCGGGTCGAACCCCTCCGCGCCGTACAGCCCGCGGACAAGCGCCGCGTCCACCCGCTCGGGCTTGGTCAGAAAGGCGCGTCCCCCGCCCACGCAGAGGACGTCGTCCGCGACCTTGACCGCGAGGTCGAGCTCGTGCAGGGAGAGAAGGACGCTCATCCCCTTCGCGCGCGCGAGATCGCGCACGGCGGCGAGGATCTCCGCCTTGCCCGCGAGGTCGAGACAGGAAGTCGGCTCGTCCAGCACGAGCACGCGCGGCGTCTGACAGAGCGCGCGCGCGAGCAGGACGCGCTGACGCTGACCGTCGGAGACGCGCGAAAAGTCTCGCTCCGCGAGCGCCGACGCGCCCGCGGAGGCGAGCGCCTCCCGCGCCGCCGCGAGGTCTGCCTGCGTGAGCGCGCCGAAAAAGCCCGTATGCGGGTAACGGCCCGCCGCCGCGACTTCGAGGCAGGTCATGCGTTCGGGGCGGACGCGCTCGGCGCGCAGGACGGACAACAATTTTGCAAATTCGCGCGCAGAACGGGCGCGGGCGTCCTCCCCGCAGACGCGGACGACGCCGCCCAGCGGCGAAAGAAGGCGCGCGACGGTGTTGAGAAGGGTGCTCTTGCCCGCGCCGTTCGGGCCGATGACGGCGAGCACCTCCCCCGCCGCGAGCGAGAAGGAGATGTCCTCGGCGACCGCGTTTTTGTCGTAGCCGACGCGCAGTCCGCGTACCTCGAGATTTTTTTCGTTCATGTTCCCTTCCTCCCGAGCAAAAGCGCGATGACGAACGGCGCGCCGAAGATCGCCGTCACCGTGCCGACGGACAGCTCTGCGGGCGAGACGACGGTGCGCGCGATCAGGTCGCAGAGAAGGCAGAAATCCGCGCCCGCGAGAAAGGAGGCGGGCAGGACGAGGGCGGGGCGGGAAGTGGAAAGACAGCTCTTGCAGACGTGCGGCACCGCAATGCCGACGAACCCGACCGGCCCCGCAAAGGCGACCACGACCGCCGAAAGAAGGCCGGAGAGCAACAGCAGGGCGATTCGGCAAAGCCGGACGTTGGCGCCCATGCTCGCGGCGTATTCCTCGCCGAGGCGGAAGGCGCCGATCGGCTTTGCGAGCAGGAGCCCCGCCGCCAGGCAGGGAAAGACGAAACAGGCGATGACGAGCACGTCTCCCCAGTCGGAACCCGCAAAGGAGCCCAGCGACCAGTTGGTGAGGTTGACGATCGCCTCTTCCTTCGCGAAGGTGATGCAAAGGTCGGTCACCGCCGAACAGACATACCCGATCATCACGCCGATGACGAGCAGAGTCGCCGCGCCGCGCACGCGCGAGGCGAACAGCACGATGAGCGCCGTGACCGCGAGCGCGCCCGCAAAGGCGGCGAGCACCGAGAGCGCACCGCCCAGCGCGACGCCGCCCGCCGCCGCCCAGACCATCGCGATCGCGAGCGCGCATTTCGCGCCCGAAGAGACGCCGAGCACGAACGGGCTCGCGATAGGGTTGCGGAAATAGGTCTGCAACAGATACCCCGACACGCCGAGCGCGCCGCCGAGCATCGCCGCCGTCAGCAGACGGGGAAGGCGGATGACCCACACGATGTCGTGCGCCGCGCCCGTGCCGCCGCCCAGCAGCGCGGAGAACACCTCGGACACCGAAAGCCCCGCGCTCCCCACCCACACGTTGAGCAGAAACGCCGCGAAAAACAGCGCGCCCGCCGACGCGAAGAAGAGAAGGGCGCGCCGCTTCATGCGAGGCGGCTCACATAGGTGAGCCCCTCCGTCTGCCTGCCGAGCATCGCCGCGACGTCCGCGACCATCTCCCCCATCGCCGCCATGCTCTGATAGAAGTTATCGCTCGTGCGCCACACGTTCCCCGACTTGTACGCGGGCACGTTTTTGATCCACGCGCCGACGCGGCCCTGGGAGATGAGCGCGTCCACACTCTCTTCCGAACCCGCCGCGGCGCCGCTCGTCCAGTTGTAGAGCAGAAAGTCCGCCTCCTCGCAAAGAAGGCGGAAGGCCTCTTCGTTCATCTTGGTGTTGCCCGTCTTGCCCTCGCCCACCGTTTCGGGCTGTACGCCGCCCGCGAGCGAGACGAGCTTGGTGACGTAGTCCTCGGCATTGCGGACGTTGTAGACGCCCTCCGTCGTCGAATAGAAGACGAGCACTTTGGGCTTTTGCTCCGTCTCGGGCAAAGAGGCGAGCGTCCGCTCGAGCACTTCTTTCTGTCCCGCGAACAGCGCGTCCGCCGCCGCGCGCCTGCCCGTGAGCTCGCCGAACACCTTGCACCACTCGGTGCGGCCGAGGGGGTGCGTCTCCGCCGAGGACTGGTCGCGAAGCACGTACAGTCCGAGGGAGTTGAGCATGGACTCCACTTCGGGCTTATAGTCGATCATCGTCGAATACACGGCGAGCGTCATGCCGCTTTGAGCGCGCTCGGCGGCGATGAGTTCGTAATTGGGCGAATCGTAGCGGTTCGCCTCGACGAGCGTGCCTGCCGCGATCGCCTCTTTGACCTCGTCTATGTACCACGTCGTGTCCGCCGTCGTCAGCGGGACGCAGTCGAGGGCGTCCATCGCCGCGAACAGCGACATCGCGGACGCGGAGGAGACGAAAAGAGCGCTCCGCTCCCGCACGGTCAGCGCGACCATGCCCTGCGGCATGCCGCTCACCCCCTCCACCCCTTCGGGAAGAAGAAGCCAGTCAGAGTTTCCCGCCCCTTCCGCGTCGAAGATCTCGATGCGCGAATAGGCGCGGGAGCTCTCGTCCTCGTAATGCGAGATACGAAAGCGCACAGCGTAGGCGTTCTCCTCGACCTGCGTGCAAGTGAGCGCGGAAAAGTCGACGTCCGCCGCGGGGTCGGAAGGCGCACAGCCCGAAAGGAGCGCAAACAGCGCCGCGAATGCAATGAGAAGGGAAAGTAATTTTTTCATGGGTGCAATTTCTCCTTTTTCGGGCGCAAAAAAAGCGCCCCTCGGGAAAAAGGGCGCGCCGATCCGTTCCGCCGCTTTAAAAAAGCGTCGGTCCTGCCGCACTCTCCCCTGCCCGAGAATGTTTTCCGCAGGCGCACCGAGCAGGTCTCCTGGCTTGCGTTCCCGAACGGGATGCACGGGATGCGGCCGCCTTCTCGTCGCCGATGGCGCTCGCCGCGTTTGAACGCTCACAGTAATGGCTGTTGCACCGGATCTGCACCGGTTTCCCTTTTCACCCGCCCTTCGGCGGACACTCGCTGCGCTTTGTTCAGATAAAAAGAGTTTACCGCATTTCGGGTGAGTTGTCAACACATTTTCCGCGCAATGGAAGATCGCGGAAAATTTCACGCATAAACGGGCGAAAGTGCGGCAAAATAAGGAAAAAGGAGGAACATCTGTATGAAAAAGAAAATTTTGAGCGTCTCATTGGCGCTCCTGCTGTGCGCCGCACCCTTTGTCGGCGGCGCGATCCCCGCGTTCACCGCTTCGGCGGCCGTCGCCGAGAGCATGAGCGTGACGGGAAACGCGACCGTGGAGGCGGAACCCGACAGCGTGATCTTTTCGGGAAGGCTCTTTGCCGTCAGCGAGGAAGATGCGGACGCACTTCTCAAGGAGAAGCTGGAAAAGGTGACGGAGGCGTTCTCCGCTTACGGAGAAGTGCGCGAGGCGCTCTTCCATGCACACTGCCCCATGCCGCACGGCGCGCGTCCGCGCAAAAAAGAGGGCTACACGAAAGCGGGGTGCACGCTGCTCTTTTCCAGCGACAAACCCGAACAGTTCAAGGAGATGTGCGAGGCGCTGAAAGAGGCGGGCGTGCGCGGGATCGAATGCGTGCAGTTCCTGCTGAAAAACGACGGCGAAGCGCGCCGCGAAGCGCTGAAAGCGGCGTTCGAGGACGCAAAACAAAATGCCGCGGCGTTGGGAGCCGAAGGCGAAGCGACCAAGGCGGAAGAGCTCTGGTGCTCCGTCTATGCACAGGGAGACAAGATCGTCGTCAACGCATCCGTGCGGGTGACCTATTAAAAGATGGTTCACACTTTTTGTTTTGAGCTGAAGCTTCGCGCGTTTCTCGTAAAAGAGATACTGCGAAACGCTTGATTTTTAGGGGACAACCGCCGCACGCCTGCGGCTGACGGCGTTTTTCCCCTCTGCGAAAATGTTTAAGGGCTCTCTTATTATCAAAATTTTCGCATTCACCTCTTTCGGTGCGCCGCTTTTGCGGCGTAAAGGGAAAAAGCAAAAAGTGCGATTTTTGCTTTTTCGGAAAAAGTTCACGAAAATCTCGGCGAGCTGTCGCCTGCGAAACGCCGTGAGGAAGAGGGCGCTGCCCTCTGTGCGCGATAAAATATGGGCACGCCTTTATCGAAATCGCGCGCATTCACCCGCTGAGGCGCTCACGCGCAAATTGAGTGCGAAAACGAAAAGTGTGATTTTCGTTTTCGCAAGTATTTATTAAAGGAATGAAAAAATGCTTCGCGCGGATCTCGCAAAATGGTTCACACTTTTTGTTTTGAGCTGAAGCTTCGCGCGTTTCTCGTAAAAGAGATACTGCGAAACGCTTGATTTTTAGGGGACAACCGCCGCACGCCTGCGGCTGACGGCGTTTTTCCCCTCTGCGAAAATGTTTAAGGGCTCTCTTATTATCAAAATTTTCGCATTCACCTCTTTCGGTGCGCCGCTTTTGCGGCGTAAGGTGAAAAAGCAAAAAGTGTGATTTTTGCTTTTTCGAAAAAAAGTTCACGAAAATCTCGGCGAGCTGACGCCTGCGATTTTCCGTGATTTTT
>ERZ1643249.334-NODE-334-length-57109-cov-27.701055_pt1 | contig 57109 bp, 70 predicted proteins | sample MGYA00579263_ERZ1643249 | MGnify/ENA primary metagenome ERZ1643249 (study PRJEB29033, sample SAMEA4952264) | chicken gut metagenome | biome: Broiler Chicken; feature: Gastrointestinal Tract; material: Caecum | place: Ireland | collected 2018 | study: Broiler...
CTTTATCGGCAAAATTGATTAAATGACACCAATATTTTTAACTATGTGATACCGGTAGCACATATCCAGATATAACTCTTTTACCAGCTCTTGCCCGTCTGTTAAAAACTGATTTGAATACTCTTATGTCTTTTAATGAAGATTTGTCAGATATAGAGATTGAAAATTTTGTTAATGAACTTGATAAAGTCGTTCAAGAACAGAACTATAATACGGCTTTTCAGATGGCGATTGATAAAATACATGAATATCCCACTTGTAACAATCTGATATATACTGTCACGCTATATTTAGATGGCGCACTATTGCTCTACAATGTACCTGAGCCGGAACAATATCGGGAAACGTTCGAAAGATTCTATAAGCGACTATCTGTGAGTGAAATTCCTGAAATCAAAGATACGGCAATCAGTATGCTGATTGCTTATGCAAGAAATAGAGGTGAGTATTCAAAGGCAGAAGAACTGATCAATATGCTGCCGTTCTCAAAGATAGACAGAGAGGAACAGCTTGCTATTCTTTTCCAGCAACAGAAAAAGTACGCAGATGCAGAGAAAATGTGGGAACACAGAATTTTGAACGGAGTTACAGAAATACAAATCGCTTTAGCGAATATGCTTGAAATGGCTTTGCACGAAGACCGTGAGACAGATGCGAAATTCTTTGCAGATATGTACGAAACGATTACTTGCCAGTTTTCCTTCCCGGAATGGATGCGCTACAACGCTCATTTGCAACTTGCAATAGCAAAGAAAGATAAAACCGAAAGTTTATCTATTCTTTCAAAGATGTTACCTGCTATGAGAAAGGAATGGAACCCACAAGATTGTAAACTGTACCGATATGCAGAAGGAAATGATGTGACATCTCTGTCGGGTAAAGTGGCAAATTCTTTATGTGAGGAACTAAGTAATAAGGCTGAATATGCGTTTATTCATGACTGCCCAGAGTTTAGAGAACTAATGGCACAAATTAGCTAAGGATATTTTGTGCTTGCTCTTCAAATAAGACTACTTGCGAAATATACAGTTGACTTTGCAGCAAGGACGATTTATAGTGTCACCTACCGAAGTACGGGAGGCGCTTGACTCTCGTATAATGCGAAGGTTTATAATGAAGAACGGGAGATGGTTTCTTTGTTGAAAATAGGAGAATTTTCAGTCTTGTCTCAAATCAGTATCTATATGTTGAGGCATTATGATGAGATTGGTCTGTTGATTCCAGAGCAGGTAGATGAATTTACGGGATACAGATATTACAGTGAAAGGCAGTTACCAATTGCGGGAAAGATACAGGCATTGAAAAGCATGGGCTTGAGTCTGAATTTGATTAAGGAGATATTGACAAAGTACTCGGATAACACAGGGTTAAAAAACTATCTTGAGCTTCAGACCATAGAGCAGAAAGAGAAGATAGAGCATATGCGGAAACAATTGAATCTGCTTGAAACGACGATAGCCAATTTGGATCGTGCTTCGGATATTCCTTTGTATAGTGTGGCACTCAAAAAAATCCCTGCTCATTATGTAATCAGTGTGAGAGGAATTATCGAAACACCGGACAAGGAAGCTGAGCTTTGGGAAAGATTGGCGCAGGAAAGAAAAAAACAAAAAATACAATTTGCGAATCCAGCGTGGAATATTGCAGTTTTCCATGATGAGGGATTTCAGGAGAGAAATTTAGATGTAGAAATTCAGCAGGCGGTCATTGGAAAATGCCAGGATTCAGATATTATGAAGTACAAAAAGGTTGATGAAATCACTGCCGCAACACTTACATTTAAAGGAAGATATGCGTTATTGCCACAGGCAAATGAGGAAATCATACGTTGGATTGGAGATAACCGCTATAAATTGAATGGAAATCATTTTAATATATACCATATATCGCCTGAAATGGAGCAGTCAGAAGATGAGATGGTTACAGAAGTATGTTTTCCAGTTAGCCCAATTTGATGTTGCCTGTAATTCTCTTACTAGAACTTTTGCGAATATGCTCTTGACTCTAAGACTATGCGAGGGCTTATAGTGGAGGTCGCAAAGGAGGTTGGAGAATGAAACGCTTGGAATTACCGCATCGAATGGCCGATTATCTATGTCCGGTGAATGGATTATGTGATGTTTACGAATGGAAAACCGGAAAGCGGATACCGGAAGAACTCATTTTTTATGCAAAGGCAGGTTTTCAGATAATTTCTCAGAAACGAGCTGATGCACCTAAAATGATTTTTTTAGGCCAGGGCAGTATTGGAAAACGGGAATATGAATTTTGGAAAGAGATTATCGGATATGAAATAGTGTTTGGTGAGGGAAAATGTTTCCAGACAACCTGGAAGGAAATATGTGCATTATTGGACAGGGAGATACCAACGATACTTTTTGGCCTTGATATGTTTTACCTGCCGTATCAACAGAAATTTTATCAGAAACAGCATATAGCAGGACACATAGTCTTGATGGTTGGATATGATGATGAGAATGCATATATCCACGACAATTCCAAAGAAGGGGTTCAGGCAGTTCCCCTTTCAAATATTGAACAGGCATGGGCAAAGAATTATATTGGTATTAGCAAGAAAAATGCATATTTTGGAATTGACATGAAATCGCCAGAAGCAGATATTTCGCAGATTGTGCAAAAGGGATTGATAAAAAATGCAGAAATGTATTTACATTCAACCTTGAGTTTTGTTGGACAAAAAGGATTGGATAAATTTATGAAGGAATTCCCAAAGTGGAAGGATGTGTTTGCACAAGAGGAACTTCGCAAAATATATCTCCATTTTATTGAATACACAGGAAGTGTGTTGCCAGAATTACCGGATGAAATTAGTGGCTGTCAATCCGGAATTATAAATCCTCATCGGGCATCAAGAGATAAATTGGCACAGGCATTGATGAGGTATAAGGATTCTTTTGGAGTATCAGAATGGAAGGAGGCTGCTTATTGGTTTGAGTACAGTGGACAAATTATACAGACGATTGTCGGCGGATTTGTGGAAGATGTGAAGAATATGTCATTTGGGAATTCGAAAAAATACATTCCTTTATTCCAGAGGTTTAGAGAGTGCGAGGAACATGCTTTCCGCATCATGCTACAGGACTAAGCGGAAAATCATATATTCAGTCGAAACAGCATAAAGTCTCGAAAAGAGGTCATTAAATGGACTGGACAAAATTGAGCTGTATATCCTGTATGTTTTGTCTCTTCATTAAGGTAGCATTCTTTCTAAAGAACAGATTTATAGTTTTAGAGAGAGTATGCTGTTGTATGGTATTTGTTGAACGATCTATAACTACCATTCAATAATCGAATAAATGAGAACAAGGTATATAGCTTAGAAGGGGAGATGATAATATGGGAAAGTAATGATTTTAATATTCGAGGACAAAGACGAAAATATTATAGAAGATGTGTTTTCACTTTTGTCTGAAAAGATACAGATTGTGCAGGTGTGCCCAGATATAACTCAAGAGTTGACTTATCACGGTCTCAGCATCCATCCACACCTGCACCGTGTAGTTCGGGATGGAAGAGAAGTATCACTTTCCCGATTGGAATTTGCTACACTTTTCTTCCTGGCAAATCATCCGGGATGGGTGTTCAGTAGGGCTCAGATCTATGAAGCTGTCTGGAAAGAACCAGGGGAATACTGTGGGGCTGCAGTAACAAACGTAATCAGTCAGATCAGGCGTAAGATTGGAAGTAATTACATCACAACTGTGGTAGGAAGTGGATATAGGTTCGAAATGGGGTAAAGCTAGAAATAGCTTGCCCTATTTTTATACTCAAAAAAAGCATTCTATAACTTAATAAAGCCTTAATGTTTTCTACAACTATTTTAGGAAGGATTGATTTACCATAACAGTATCTGCTATTTAAAATTTCCACTATCTTTTTGGGGTGCTGAGTTGTTATACATTATAGAGGGGTAAAAAAGTATGAAAGGGGGATTTTGTGGACTTAGATTTTCTACTGATTAGAAAAATGAAACAGGGTGATGATGAGGCATTTGAGTTGTTTATCCATAAATACTATAAAGATATTTTATCCTATTGCAAGTATCATTGCGCTGATAAAGGGTATGCGGAAGATTTAACACAGGAGACATTCATTCGCTTTTTCACAAAACTCTCTTTCTATCATCATAAGGGGAAAATGAAAAATTACCTGTATACCATCGCAAATAATTTATGCATTAACCATATGAAAAAGGTAAAAGAAATCCCCACCCGACAGGAAGAACTGGCAGAAAAAATAGAAATGGGTGAACAGAAAAAAGATATGGTTCTGAACAGGATCAGCATAGAGTCCGCCTTAGAAAAACTGCCGGATGAATTAAAGGAGGTGATTGTTCTTTACTATTTTGAAGAGTTAAAAATCACAGAGATTGCTGAAACATTAAGCGTTACTGTTCCTCTGGTAAAGTATCGTCTCAGGCAGGCAAAGATACAGTTGAAAAGAATTTTATAAGTGAGGTGAGATGTGTTTATGGATCTTGAGAAGCAAATTGAAGAGTATAAGAAAATGATACAAAGTGAGCCGCGGGAAGAAAAAATTCAGGAGACGATCCGAAAATCAAAAGAAGCTTTTTTATTGGCAGAACAGCAGCGGATGCTGACGTTTCATGAATTTGTCTGGTCACAATTCAAACTGATACGAAAAAGATGGTGGCTGTTTCAGCTTTGCCTGTTGCTTTTATTATGGGGTGTTCTTTTATCGATACAGGATGACAGGTATGTCCAGAGAAGCATGGGGATTATTGCCTCTCTGTTTGTGATTCTAATCATCCCGGAAATATGGAAAAACAGAATCCACCAGAGTATGGAAATCGAATCTGCATCTTACTATTCGCTCAGACAGATTTATGCTGCACGCATGCTTATTTTTGGGGCGGTGGACACTCTGCTGCTTACCGTTTTTTTAGGGATGACAATGTCAGTCTTGAATTTCAGTATCACGGAGTTATTGATTGAATTCCTTTTTCCTATGACAATCACCGCCTGCATTTGCCTGAGAACCTTGTGCAGCAACCGTCTGACTGAAATGGCAGCAGTCACATTATGTATCTTATGGAGTACCATATGGCTGCTAATTGTCTTAAACGACAATGTATACTCACGGATTACGATTCCTATCTGGAGCATCCTGCTGATGGCAGCGTTGATATATTTAGGGATTGTAATTTATCAAATATTAAAAAAATGTACAAATTATTGGGAGGAACCCGTGCATGGAATTGAAATTAAATGATTTGACAAAAAAATTTGGGGACTTTACAGCGGTTGACCATGTGAACCTTACTATGACAAATGGTGTTTATGGCCTGTTAGGTGTAAATGGTGCTGGCAAGACTACATTGATGAGAATGCTTTGTACGCTCATCAAACCTACAAGTGGGAGTATTACTTATAAAGGAAAAAATATTCTGGATTTAGATGGTAAATACCGTCAGCTCCTCGGATATCTGCCGCAGGAGTATGGATTTTATCCGGAATTTACTGTTCAAGATTACCTGCTCTATATCGCTTCTATTAAGGGAATACGCCCTGCTGTCGCAAAAGCCAGGACGAAGGAGCTGATCCAGAAAGTTGGGCTTGCAAAAGCAGCCAAGAAAAAAATGAAGACGCTGTCCGGCGGTATGAAACGCCGTGCCGGGATTGCCCAGGCAATGCTCAATGATCCCAGAATATTGATCCTGGACGAGCCTACGGCCGGCCTTGATCCAAATGAAAGAATCCGGTTCCGCAATCTGATCAGTGAACTTTCCGAGGAACGCCTGGTTCTTTTGTCCACACATATTGTATCCGATATCGAGTATATCGCAAATGAAATATGGCTGATGAAAGACGGAAGGATTATCAGAAGGGGAACATTGGATAAAATTATCCAATCAATGCCGGAGATTGTGTGGATCTGTTATGTCAGAAAAGAAAAAGCCACTTCCATGATTAAAAAATATAAGATTTCAAATATGAAGGCAGAGGGAGACAGAGTGGAGCTTAGAATTGTATCCTCTCAGCAGCCGTTTCCAGACGCCACCCCTGTAAAACCCACATTGGAAGATGCGTTTTTATATTACTTTGGAGAAAAGGCAGGTAGTGAAGATGTTAAAATATGAAATTAAAAAAGTATTTTCAAAAGCCAGATGTAAAATTGCCCTGTTGTTTTTAATGATTGTGCTTTTGGCAGTGTCCATGATGACGATCAGCAGGGTGGAGTATGTTGACGAAAATGGAAATCACACCACCGGGTTTGGAGCGGCAAAGACCCTCCGGGAAGAGAAAAACAAATGGGCAGGATCTCTGACAGAAGATACCCTTCGAAATGTTTACCGGGAAAACCAGGCCATTAATTCAGAAAACGGCTCAGGTTCCATAGAGGACGAAAACCGGGCATATCAAAAGAAACAGGGAATTTCTTCAATTACGGACCTGATCAATAATGCCAACAGTCCCTGGCGTGATTACAATTATTATGCCATTGACAGCATTACAGAGGATGAGGCGGCGAATGTTTATGAAAAACGTGTTTCAGGTCTTGAAAATTGGTTTTCTTCCGGAGAAGAAACTTTTTCACAGGAGCAGCAGGATTTTTTACTTGGACAATATAAAAGCCTTGATACGCCATTTTACTTTGAATATTATGACGGATGGGCAGCCCTGCTTCAGAACATATCTACGTTTATCCTGATGCTGGCCTTGTTTATCGGATTCTTCGTATCCGGGATTTTTTCAGATGAATTCCAGACAAAAGCGGATGCTGTTTTTTTCTCAACAAAATTAGGGCGGAACAGGGCAATCCGTACAAAACTAGGAGCCGGATTTTTGATAGCAACAGTTTTATATGTGGCGTTTTTGTTCCTATATACCGCAGTGGTACTGTTGATATTGGGAGCAGATGGAGCGGGCTGTCCGATCCAGTTGGAATTATGGAGAGATTTTTATAATGCTACATTTTTAGAAACATACCTGCTGATTGTAGTTGGCGGATACATTGGAATGCTTTTTGCAGCGACCATTGCCATGCTGATTTCCGCACTTACCCGGTCCACGGTCATAGCCATTATCGCACCTTTTGTTGTATTGTGTGTGTTTCCATTTTTAAGCAGGATTATTACACTCCCGGAACTTTGTTCCTTCTTCCCTGACCGTCTTATGGATATCTATAATGCGGTTCAGGATTTCAGTATCATGCAGATTGGAGGAATGGTGATCGGAATTCCTACGGTCATTATCCTGGTGTATACCATAGTAACTTTAATCCTGCAGCCAGTTGTTTATGGAGTGTATAAAAAGGCAGAGATAAAATAGATGAGAAAGTATCGAAGACGGAAAAGAAGACTCGCCGGAATTGTCATTAACATTATTCTTTTGCTGATAGCGGGAGTATTCACTTTCATGATGCTTCCAAGAGATGGGCAGCCCACTCTGTTAGATACCATAGAAATAGGTCGGAAAACTGCAAGCACAGAACATGGTTGGAATTTGATACTTGTAAATGAAGATTACTATATACCGGATAACTATGAAGTGGAATTGACGGAGCTGTCAAATGGGAAAAAAGTAGATTCCAGGATCTATCCATATTTACAGAGTATGTTTGATGACGCCAGAGCGAATGGCCTGGCCTTGTTTGTACGGGAAGGCTACCGGACATCCGAGGAACAGCAGCAGATTATGGATGAGAGAGTTGCCGAGTATCAGGGAGAGGGATATTCAAAGAGCGAAGCAAAAAAACTTGCCAGAGATTATGTCGCAGTTCCGGACACTAGCGAGCATCAACTTGGGCTGAGTGTGGATATCAATGCCGATACCACAAAGTGTTCTTCCGATGCCGTTTATAGCTGGCTTGCTGAGAATGCCTGGAGATATGGGTTTATAAAACGGTATCCCGCAGACAAAGTTGATATCACTGGAATCAGTAATGAACCCTGGCATTACCGATATGTTGGAAAAGAAGCTGCTCAGGAAATTCAGTCGCAGGGGATTTGTTTGGAAGAGTATATAGAGCAATTAGAATGAAAAGTTGCAGAGGAGTGATGTAATGGGAAAGTGATGATTATATCTTTCAAGGACGATGAGGAAAGACTCTTTCATCATATATTAGCTATATTAAGCGATAAAAATCAGATCATGCATGTTTCCGTAGACACATTGCAGACTTTGTCGTTTCCTGGTCTTACTATTCAGCCGCTTCAGCATCGTGTGATTCAGAACGAGAAAGAAGTGGAACTTACCCACTTGGAATTTGGTGTGCTTCTCTTTCTGGCAAGGCATCCTGGATGGGTATTCAGTAAGACGCAGGTTTATGAAAATGTCTGGAATGAATCAGGAGAAGAGTGTGGAGCGGCGGTAACTAATGTAATCAGCCAGATTAGAAGAAAAATAGGGCATGGATATATAACAACTGTGATAGGAAGCGGATATAAGTTTGAGGGAAGGTAAAGCTGCGAAAGTAGCCTTACCTTCTTTGCTATAATATTTTATTTCATGTTAAGATTGAAACCTTCATAAGTAATATGTATTATCTTTCTTATAATTAAAAGAAAGGACATAGGAAAATGAAATTAATCCTGAAAACAACTGACCTCTGTAAGAATTTCAGAAGACAATTGGCAGTAATCAAAGTTTCTTTAAACATTCTACTCCATGATGGATAAAATCTGGAACAGCACTTTATACAAGTTATCAAACAAGGAAGAAAGGTTGGTGAGCAAAATGGTTGTATATAAAATATTGAGTATGGAAGATATTGAAAATTATTGGTATCTTTTAAATACTCTCGATATTGAAACAAATTATATGATGTATGAGCCAGAAGAACGGAAACAGTGCACAAATATTCAGGAATTGAAAAAAGACATTCAAAACAATGTCATCAATGGAAACGACTTTTTAGAAATCGCAATAGAAAATGACAAAATCATCGGGTACATTCGGGCAGAGCGAGGAAGGTTTAATCGGATTGCGCATACGGTATACATTGTTATAGGGATACTAAAAAATTATAGTAACAGAGGGATTGGAACAGCTTTCTTTCAAGATTTGAATAAATGGGCTAAAGACCATGGCATCATTCGTCTGGAACTTACAGTTGAATGTCATAATAAAGCAGCAAAACATTTATACGAAAAGAACGGTTTTCAGATTGAAGGAATAAGAAGAAAATCCATGCTTGTTGAAGGAAAGTTTATCGATGAGTATTATATGGCAAAAATTCTCTAACTTTCATCTTATTGGACTTTGCACCATTAAAAGGATAAGACCGCTACAGAAGCAACAGAGAGACAAAACAAAAAATTATAAAGGAGCAGGTACAGTAATGAAAAAAATACGGTATGGAAATACAAACACATTTTATATCGATGGAGAAAAAGGAGGTTTGCTTATCGATACCGATTATGCGGGAACTTTACCCCAGTTTTTCAAAGCGATAAAAGCAGCCAGTATTGAAATGAACGATATTTCCTATGTGTTGTGTACGCACTACCATCCTGATCATATGGGAATTATTTCTGAGTTACAGAAACTTGGTGTTACGCTTTTAATTGTAGATGTTCAGAGCAGTTCTGTTCATTTCGCTGATGAAATTTTTTTCAGAGACAAGCGATTGGATTATAAGCCGATAGACGAAGCTTTGGCAAAAATGATTTGTTGTGAAAATAGTAGGAACTTCTTATGTGGTATTGGAATTTGTGGAGAGATTATTCATACACCTAGTCACAGCGAAGACAGTGTGTCTATTATCCTTGACGATGGAAATTGTATTGTTGGCGATTTGGAACCTATTGAATACTTGGCTGCTTATGAGCATAATCTCAAGCTAAAAAATGATTGGGAGAAGATAATGCGTTATCATCCAAAACGAGTCCTTTATGCCCATGCAAACGAAAAAGAATTCTGAATGACCAATTCCGATTTATCAGTCAGATAAAATTGTCCGAAATCAGAAAGGCATGGAAGAACTTTTGGAGATAGCCGCTACTTACATATCAACTGCTACTGATGATAAATACGAGGAAATCCTCCTGCCTATCTGACACCCACTATGAGAATGGGGTTATGAGATAGAAATTGAATAGACCAGTGCATAAAGAGACACTGCCATTGCAGGAACAACCCATTCCTACAACGGCAGTTTTTCTTATTATGAGTTACTATACAATTGTTCCTATTACCTCATAGAACAAATTAAAAACTTTTCATCATTCGTGTAGACATGAGGCAGGTTTCTCCATTGATAAAATAAATAATCCGGTTTTTCGTATCAATTTCCTGAATATTGCTTTTATTTACCAGGAAAGAACGATGGCACCGTACAAAAGTATCATCTAATATTTTTTCTAATTCTTTTATTGTGCTGGAAAATTCAATTTGCCTGTCTTTTGCGTGGAGAATGACCTTATGGATATTGCTGGATGTTTCAAAGAAGAGAATATCATTATAATCCACACTGATTCTCCGGTCTCCAATTTCAATCGTATACACTTTATGGGTTTTATTGGTCTGTAAGGTGTATCGTTCTAATGCGTTCAGCAGGCATTCCCGGATTTTGACCTTTGCTTCGGCAGGATTGTCTTTTAGGACAAAATCCATAGCTTCTACCCGGTACTGGAAAGTCATATAGCTTAGTTCTGAGTGGGAAGTCACAAATATAATAAAGCAGCGGGGATCATACAACCGGATCTGTTGGGCCAGTTTCATTCCATTCATATCACATTTTAAGTCGATGTCAAGAAAATAAATTCCGGTATTCTGGCTGGTTTTGACCGTTTCCAATAATTCATAAGGATTAGGGGTATCCAGTATAAGCTGCATATCCAATTCTTCAATCAACACCGTATTTTTTATAATCTGTACAATAGATTTTCGCTGGACGGCGTCATCCTCACATACAAAAATGTTCAGCATGCTTGTTACTCCTTTCTGGCGGAAATCTCCATATATTGTGTAAAATAGCCGCCTTGTTTTGTGGTCTCCAAAAGTATATTGTCATACGAACTAATGATTTTCTGTGCGTTGGAGAGACCGATTCCCTGATGGCCTTTCTTTGTAGTGAATCCTTTTTGTTTTAACTTGTGCAAGGCTAAACTATTTTCCTGAAAACTATTGCTTATAATGATTGCTGCGCTATTAGGATTCTGAATGATGTTCAGACCGACTTTGGGATGTGCTGTTTCCAGCGCTGCTTCAATGGCGTTATCAAGAAATATTCCGAGTATTCGTGCCAGATCCACAGTGTCCATGGAAAATTCAGCCACAAAATCCGGAATATCAATCGTAACATCAATCCCTGTTTCGTGGGCGTAGATCATTTTAGCAGAAAGCAGGCTTTTTATTTCTAATATCCCAATGTTAGAAAGCTGATTCAGCTTATAATCTCCCTGTGCGATCAGATTCCTGGTGGGGAGAATCTTCCCTTCAAAATATGTCTTTAATTCTTCCATATCCCCATTTTCTATATATCCGGACATGGAGGTAAGAATATTGATGTAGTCATGCTTGAATGAGCGCAGATTGTTATACATGGCCTCCAGATTGCGGGTGTATTCCTGCAGATCCAGAAAAGATTTCTGCCTTGTTTCTTCCTGGAGTTTTTCCCGATAGGATCGGAACATGGAAAGAAAAAGGAAAAGTACAACAAAAAAATATCCTACGGCAAGTAAGCCATTATAGAATATTACACTGGCGGCAGAGTATGCCTTCCCGTGGATCACATTATTAAATATAAATATGATCGCTAAAAGCAGCAGAATTGCATCAATCAGATACCATACCTGGGAGATCTGCCAGATCCCTTTTCTGGAAAGAAGCCCTTTCTTTATCAGCCTGCCGCAGAACAAGGTGATCATATAAAATAGTATGATCTGTATGGGAATGATGGCAAATCCTACATAGGGATGATTTAATATGGAATCCGGAATCAGAGCCAAAATCCCGATTAGAAGATTATCAATAATAACCGTAAGTACACAGCCTGTAAGTCCCATACAGATGTTTTGCGGCCGGGTGTTTCGGTAGCTTATCAGACCAAATAAGCAGACAGCCACAAGGATACTGAAAAAACCGTACTGCATATAAGATAAAAGCGTGATTGGCAATGTGGCAATGACCAACAGTGCACAAAGCGCTGCATATGCTTTTATGGTCATTTTCTGAGGCCATACATTTCTGATTGCTATGGAGAGCAAAAAGACCGACAGCAGCATTTCAAAATATATATTCATACAGCCCCCTTTTATTAGGAATAAAATCCTTTTTATTATACTGGACAGGAATCTTTGTATCAAGTTTTATTAAGCGAAAATGATGATTAAATGCACAAATCAGGATGCCGGTAAAGCGCTTATTCCTGCCATAAGGCCTTTTACGACAGTATTGAAAGAAACGGTACTTTTTCTGTTATGCTGTATTCACAACAAAGGTTGCAAATGCGATAGAACTGAAAGGAGTTTACCTATGAATTTAACAACTACTGAGAAATATGCACTGGCAGTGCTTGAGGCTAAGGGAAAACTAGATGCATTACAAAAGCAGGAGAGAGGAGTTTGCTTAGTTGCCTCCTGCCTATGGGATATGATGGAAGCAGAGGTCCTAGCACCTGACTCAAAGGGCAAGCTGAAAGTCTCTGCTCAGCTTCCAGAATTGCTGGCTTACTGCAGCCCGATTTATGAATTGCTGGCGAAAAGACCCAGGAAGCCGGAAGATGTCGTTATGGAATACACGGCATCACTCACAGACAAGCGCATCAAAGCTTTAGTAAAAAGTATTGCGGATGGCCTGGTTGGAAAATCTGTATTGGTGGTGGAGGAACGCAGCGGTTTGCTGAGTGTAAAGCTGTGCCATGTGGATCATACGGTTCTGACAGAAGATATGGTCGCTGTAAAGAGTATGGATGGGACTGTCAGCCCGGAGCAGTTCATGTTCGCGATTCTGCTTCTGAAAAGTGGCGTGGCAAATAGATTGTTGAATAAAGAAGAAATGTCCAGCCTGAAAAAAGCGGTAAAGCAGGATCGCAGTGATTTTCAGCCCTATGTGAACAATTTGATCAGAATCGTTGAAACGACCATCGCCTCTGTGGCAGTTGCATCTGTCATGCTTACGCAATAAAGGAGGGAAAAGAAAAATGAGCGATATAATCCTGTCGGTAAAAAATGTAACACAGAAATACGGTCAGACTCTTGCCTTGGACCGTGTAAATATGCATTTGAAACAAGGGCAGATATATGGCCTGGTTGGGAATAATGGTGCAGGCAAAACTACTCTAATGCGTCTTATTACTGGTCAGACGATTATACAGGAAGGGGAAATTCAGCTTTTTGGTCATACGGTAAATAAGGGATTGTGCGATGTGCGGAAACGCACAGGTGCTTTGATCGAGATTCCTGGATTTTATGATGAAATGACAGCGGAGCAGAATCTGGAATACTTCCGGCGTCAATTCGGTATTAAGGAAAGAAAGGTGATTAAGGATACGCTGGATAAGGTAGGACTTGGCAATGCTTCAGGGAAAAAGTATAAAAATTTTTCGTTAGGTATGAAACAGCGTCTTGGAATAGGATTGGCACTTTTAAATCAACCAGAGTTATTAATCCTTGACGAGCCTATCAACGGTCTTGACCCGGCTGGTATTGTGGAAATCCGCAATACACTCCTTGACATTCACCGTTCTGGCGTGACTATTTTAATCACAAGTCATATTTTGAGTGAGTTATCCAATATAGCAACACATTATGGCTTTGTAAATAAAGGAAGTTTGTTGGAGCAGCTGTCGGCAGAAGAGTTAAATGCTAAGTGCAGTGCTTACCTGGATATTGCTGTAAATGATGTTCAGAGCATGGCTGAAATAATGCGAAGCAAACTTCATTTGTTTAAATTCCAGATTGTGGATGAAAACCATATCCATCTGTATGAGCAAACTGAAATGGCAGCGGCAATTAGCAAAGAGGCTATTTTAGGAGGGCTGGAATTGAGAACCATAGAAAGCCATCATATTGATCTGGAGGACTATTATATGAATCTGATTGGAGGCGCTACCCATGCTTAATTATATAAACAGCGAATTATTTCGTATTTCTCGCAATAAGAAATTGTACATTTTAGTAGGTGTTGTAGCAGCTTTAATTATTATGATGGGAGTAGTACTTGCTGGATTCGGAAAAGACTCAGATTTTCCATACGCAACAACTGCTTTCTCATTGGGAAATGAGTACAGAAGTATGAATTACTTGTTGCTGATTTTGCTAATTCTGGCTATGTATTTAGATGATAATGAGTACAAACAGCATACCATGAAACATTCTGTTGCTTACGGCATTGGCCGACACACCATTTACATTGCACGATTTGTCGCACAGATTATTGTGAGTGCAGTAATTTATATGGTGATGAACATACTGCTCATTGGCGTATCTTTCGCTCTTTTGCAGCATAGCAATTCAGGTGAATTGAATGAGTTGTTACGAGCAATGGTAGCAGGAATACCACTGTTTCTGGCGACATTATCAATCTGCCATTGTTTTATTATGAACATGGAAAGCATAGTGACAGCTGAAACCTGTGCATTATCTCTTGTTTTGGTTTTACCCATAGTTATGAATTTGCTGGGTAAACAGGTAAATTTTATAGCGAAGCTGGCCTATTGGCATCCCTATAACCTTGCGACACCATTTTTGGATCATAATTCAGTAATGCAATTGACATGGAATATGCATAATGGGATGTGGCACTGTTATTTATCTGGTACAGTGATTACTTTAGCTTTCACAATTATGGGGTTAACCTTTTTCAAGAAAAAAGAAATAAAATAGAGGCCAGATCAAAGAAATCTGAGGAAAGTTTATATCATCTTAAATTTATATACAATCCATAGACGGATCATAACTTCTTCATAAGTCTATCATGTAGAATAATGTAAAAACAAATAAAGCCAGCAGGGGACCGAAGTTTTCTACCCTACTGGTTTTATTCAGAATTTTTGGATTCAGGATGATTCTGGAGAGCCAGGAGCTGCTCGGCCAGATAGTCCAGTGTGTTTAAGAGAATCTGACGGTTCTCTGGACTGCAGGACTGAAACTTTCCGATGAAACGTTGAATCTTCTCATCTGTATCAGAAATCTCTGGATCGAACAGGGTATTGGCGGAAATCCCCAGACGTTTGATGAGTGGATACAGGATTTCATAGGATGGGTTCATCTGTCCTTTTTCGATCATCTGGACAGTTTTGATGGCTACATTGGATTGGTCGGCCAATTCCTGCTGGGTCAGACTGCAGGCAGTTCTGGCAGTCCGTATACAGTTGCCCAGATATAATAACTTATCATTCGGCATAATTGTTCACCTCATATATATTCTATCTTGCCGATTAAGGTTTTTACATAACCTTATCTTGCGTATAAGATAAGCAATATTATGCCGATACAGTAATTGCACATACAGCCCTGATGAAAGGCCAATAAAAAAAACGGCTTTTCACAGCAGGGCTTATTTGCGTTTTCCATCTGTGTTTTGCCGCCAGGAGGAACATGGGTGGTTTTGTTTTGAAGAAAAGAAAAAGGATTAGTCTGGGTGGCCTGCGAAAAAAATTCCAGTTTCTGCTTGGGTGCCTTGTACCTTACAAAGCGCAATATCCTACCGATTCTACTGGTATAAAATTCCATATTTTCATATTCTAAACAGTTACGTCAGGAAGAACAACAAACTCCCTGGCGTATTTCTTTGTCGAAATCTGACGAATTTCCATGATTATGCCCGGAGCCGAGCTCCGCCTCTCTTTTTTCTACTTTCCTTTGGCTCTATGAATCCTGCTTTTGCTGGAATAAAAAATAAAAAACTTCAAAAAACTTTTCCGGTTTGATACAGGCAGATCCGTCTTAGTAGTTCAAAGGAGGCGATAAAAGACACTCAAAACTGCATAAGAAGGGAGGTTCGATCATGTCGGCTCCCTTGAAGGACAAGGATTGCATCATTGCTATTTTTGACAGTTATGCCAAGACTGTGATGCGTAACGAGTGCAGGGATGCAGTGGACCAGGAAAAACGGAAGAGAAAAAAGGAACAGGTTGGGACGGAAAAAATGCAGTATCTGTTTGAAACACAGGTGCATGAGGATATCTATCCATCGGAACATCTGGTGCTGCAGGGTAAATCGTATACCTGCGTGATCACCAACGGGCGGTTGTATAACGCTATGCTGAGGCTGCCGGAAAAGCAGCGGGCAGTGCTGATTTTGGATTTTTGGTACGGGTATACGGATATCGAGATTGCTGCACGGCTCCATGTCACGCCAAGGACAATCTATAACTGGCGGCAGAAAGCATATGCCGCAATACGCTATTATTACGAAAGGAATTGACAATGAAAGAAAATGAACTTACTTATGAGCTGATCTGTGCCGCTGTAAAAGGCGAAGAAGAAGCTCTCAACCAGATTTTAAGGTATTATGACGACTATATCAACACACTAGCGACTGTAGAAGCAGAGGATGAATACGGAAAGCCATACCATTATATCGATGATGATTTGAAAGTACGGATTCAGATGAAACTGGTCCAGGCGATTCCAGGATGGAGGGGGTTAGAAGATGCTGATACCGGACTTATTTGATTTTGCTTATGTGCCGGACTGGTACGGTCAGTTGGAGGAGTTAGCCCAGATGGCTTTGCCGGAACCCTGGAAATTCAGGAAGCCAGCCAACGGGACGAAGAACCAGGATACACCGATCCTGGAGAGGTATATACATATTATTTTTCGCAAACAGGCAATTGACTACAATTCAACGAAGGATGCAAAGAAAGCAGAGCAGCTTTTCCATGTAGAGAATGAGCATGCCTGCTTTCACACAGGGCTGTATAACAGCCGGTATAAGGGGATCTATGCTTTTTTTGACCGGAACCACAAAAAAGAGTCCATGCTAGAGTGGTATTTCCGGGGGTTCTGTGATGAGTTATCGCCAAGGCTGAAATACATCCAGCCACTCCCACAGAAACCTTCTTACTATATGGCGCAGAGGGGCGCAGGCTTCAATCCGGATTGGCCGATCCGGGTGAAGGTTGAACATATTTTGGGGGATGAAGAAAATTTAGAGCGGATTCCAGCGAGAATCCGTAAGGCAAAGAACCTGCCGCTTTTATTTGAGACAGCGGTGGAACTCGGACGGAGACGAGCTGTAGTGGAGCCGGGGATCGTGGTGCCGCAGGGATACCAGGGGAAGATCCAGTATCTTCTTCCGGTGTATCTGACGAACATGAAGAAACCGGATCTTGCTATGACGCTGTCTGTGATGGATGGCTACTATCTGGGGCACACCTGCCTGACCCTAGAAATGGCATATTTAAACGCCAGGGTAATTGCAAGACCGCTGGCCCCATGGCTGACCGAGTTGGTATAAACATGAAAAAGGATTAGAGAGAACGCCCGACAAGATGCAAGAGGATTGTGCCTTGTCGGGTGTTTTTTACCCTTTTTGCGGATATTGGAACGAAGGTGAAATGAATGAACCCCTGTAAGGTGTTGATTTTTGTGGTGCCGCCCCTTGCCTCCTTGACAACGATGAAAGAGCTTCAAAAAAAGTTGCAGGAAATTTTTTAAAGGGGCAATAACCTTGCCCCTTTAACTTTTAAGATGTACCCATCAAGGCGAAAGGGGGTGAGGTACATGACGGGACTTCGGCCGAATGAACGCCGGGAAGCCATTCTTGAAGTCCTCTGCAAACGCAGACAGGAAACGATAGATAACCTGGCGCAGGAATTCGGTGTGAGCCGCAGGACGATCCGTTACGATATCGAAGAACTGTCATGTGCCTACCCCATAGAAAGTATGCGGGGCAGGTATGGCGGAGGCGTCCGGGTGGCGGATGGATATTATGTCGGACGTAAATATCTGAAACCGGAACAGCAGGAACTTTTAAGGAAACTTGCACAACAGCTTTCCGGGGAGGACCTCGCTACCATGAACAGCATCCTTTCTGAGTTCGCTTTGGTCAATGTCAAGTGACGGAGGTGAAAGGATACGGAACGAATATTTATTTGCAGTCCCTTCCGGGGAAACGAGGAAGAAAATATCCGCCTGGCAAGGCAGTATGCCCGGTTTGCCTATGACAGAGGATTTTTTCCGGTAGTACCGCATCTGTATTTCCCGCAGTTTTTGGACGAGCAAAAAGAGCAGGAGCGGATGGCCGGGATGGAGATGGGATTATCGCTGATGCTGCGGTGCCGGGAAATATGGGTATTTGGAGAGCGAATGAGCGAAGGCATGCTCCGGGAAATTTCCTATGCCGTACGGCATGGAATTCTTACACGCTATTTCTCTGGTGCAGACGGGAACTTTTCAGAAAGGAGCGCAGGCAGATGAACGAGGAATTATTGAAGATTGCGGATGGGCTGCTGGTTGTAGCTGACAGTATCCGTGAGATGGTGAAAAAGGGCGCAGAAAGTTCTGCACCAGAGGAAACTGGGAAGAAGGACAATCGGCAAGAAGATATGGCAAAACAGGAGCAGCAACAACAGATCTCCATTGAAGATGTCCGTGCAGTTTTAGCAGCAAAATCCCAGGATGGGAAAACACGTGAGGTCAAGGCTCTGCTGATGAAATATGATGCAGGAAAGCTGTCTGGAGTAAAACCAGAGGATTATCCGATGCTTCTGAAAGAAGCGGAGGCACTGTGATGGGTGCGCATGCCCGCTTTTCCCCGTCTGCCAGTAAGCGTTACTTGAATTGCCCTCCGGCATTGCGCCTTGAGGAGCAGTTCGCAGATGAGGAGAGCATCTATGCGGCCGAAGGGTCTGCCGGACATGCTCTGGCGGAGCACCTCATTAAAAAGTATCTGAAGCAGAGGACAAAGAGACCTGTATCGGATTACTACTCGGATGATCTTTTGGAAGCCGTGGATGAATATGTGGCTTATGTGATCGAACAGGTGGAAGCAGCGAAACGGGAGTGTGCCACTCCGATCTTTTCTGTGGAGCAGCGTGTGGATGTGTCAGAGTATGTGTCAGAGTGTTTTGGAACCGCCGATATGATGATCGTGACCGAGAAAAAGGTTCATATCATTGATCTGAAATTAGGAAGAGGGGTTCCGGTCTATGCACAGGAAAATCCGCAGCTAATGATCTACGGCTTGGGGGTACTTCTGATTGCGGAGATGCTCTATGACATCGAAACGGTTGAGATGACGATTGTACAGCCAAGGCTTGAAATCTTAAGTTCCTGGGAGTTGGAAGCTGAAAAGCTGAAAGCCTGGGGAGAAGAAGTTCTCCGTCCAAAGGGAGCGATGGCTCTGGCCGGAGAGGGTGGGTATGCTGCAGGGGACTGGTGCCGGTTCTGTAAGGCAAGAAACACCTGCCGGGCAAGGGCAGAATCTTTCCTGAAACTGGCACAGAAGGAGTTCGCTCCACCACCCACGTTATCCGATGAGGAGATTGGGGAAGTGTTGAAGGTGGCAGATGAACTTTCCAAGTGGGCAGCAGATGTATATGCCTATGCCCAGGATGAAGCAGTAACCCATGGGAAAGAGTGGAAAGGATTCAAGCTGGTAGAGGGGCGGAGCAATCGGAAGTATATCGATGAGCAGGAAGTGATCGCCGCCGCCAGTGCAGCCGGATATACAGACATCTTCAAACGATCCCTGATCGGCATTTCTGAAATGGAGCGATTGATGGGGAAAAAGAAGTTTGCCACGATCCTGGGACCCTATGTGTACAAGCCCCAGGGGAAGATCACTCTGGTGCCGGAATCGGACAAACGGGAAGCTATTCATAAAACAACCGCTGTAGCGGATTTTCAGGAGGAGTAAGAGATGAGCAATTCACAGAATAAAACAAAAGTTATTGTACCCTGCCGTTTTTCCTACCTTCATTGTTGGGAGCCGGATGCGATCAACGGAGGGGAACCGAAGTACAGTGTATCGGCTATTATTCCAAAATCGGATACAAAGACCATTGAGCAGATCAAAGCCGCCATTGAACAGGCGAAGAAAGATTCTGTTTCCAAGTGGGGTGGGAAGATTCCTGCGAACCTAAAGCTGCCTCTGCGGGACGGAGATATTGACCGGCCGGAGGACGAGGCATATGCAGGGTGTTATTTCTTCAATGCCAACAGCCGGCAGGCTCCGGAGATTGTGGACGCTCAGGTACAGCCGATTTTAAACCAGTCCGAGGTGTATTCCGGGTGTTACGGAAGGATCAGTGTTACCTTTTATGGATTTTCAGCCAACGGAAACCGTGGCATTGCTGCCGGGCTTGGCAATATCCAGAAGCTGCGTGACGGGGACCCTCTGGGTGGAAAGACCCGTGCGGCAGATGATTTTGAGGCAGAAGCAGATGAGGATTTCCTCTCTTGACAGGAACACAGGCGGCAGGAGACTGCCGCCTGCTACATAGTCAGGGAAGGAGGGTATGATGGAACAAATACGATTTTTGTCTGTGGATATAGAGACATTCAGCAGTGTGGATTTGGGAAAAAGCGGAGTTTACCGATATGCGGAGTCCGAGGATTTTGAAATCCTTCTGTTTGGCTATTCCGTAAATGGCAGCCCGGTCCGGGTGGTGGATCTGGCCTGTGGGGAGAATCTCCCGGAGGAGATTCGAAAAGCCATATCCGATCCTACGGTAATGAAATGGGCATTTAATGCACAGTTTGAGCGCATCTGCCTGTCACGTTTTCTGGGAATGCCCACAGGGGAATACTTAGATCCTGTCTCCTGGCATTGCACAATGATCTGGTCTGCTACCTTGGGGCTGCCAATGTCCCTGGCCGGAGTTGGTACGGTTCTTGGTTTGGAAAAGCAGAAACTGACAGAGGGGAAAGATCTCATCCGGTACTTTTGCGTTCCATGCAAAGCTACCAAGGTGAACGGTGGCAGGACACGGAACCTGCCGGAGCATGATTGGACAAAGTGGGAACGGTTTAAATCCTATAACCTGCGGGATGTAGAAACCGAGATGGAGATCCAGAAGAAGTTATCCCGGTTCCCGGTACCGGAAAATGAGTGGAGAAATTACTGCCTGGATCAGAAGATTAATGACCGGGGTGTGGCACTGGATATGGAACTGGCCCATAGAGCTGTCCAATGTGACAACCAATACCGGGAATTTTATCTGCGGCAGGCACGGGAGATCACAGGTTTGGAAAATCCCAATTCTGTGTTGCAGCTTAGGGATTGGCTGTGGGAACGGGGTGTAGAGTTGGACTCCCTGTCAAAGAATGCAGTGCAGGATTTATTGCCGGATACAGATGGAGATGTGAGAAAAGTGCTTTCTCTCAGACAGGAACTTGCGAAGAGCAGCGTCAAAAAATACACAGCCATGGAAAACCTGGTCTGCCGGGACAGTCGGGGACGGGGGCTGATCCAGTTTTACGGCGCATCGAGAACCGGCAGATATGCAGGAAAACTCCTGCAGGTTCAAAATCTTCCACAGAATCATCTTCCGGATCTGGAAACTGCCCGTGCTTTGGTGCAGTCTGGAAATTTTGATGCTTTAGAGATGCTCTATGACAGTGTCCCGAATGTGCTGTCTGAACTGATCCGGACAGCTATTGTACCAAAGAAGGGCTGCCGTTTTATTGTGTCAGACTTTTCTGCTATCGAAGCCAGAGTGCTTTCCTGGTTTGCAGGAGAACAGTGGAGGCTTGATACCTTTACGCAGGGTGGAGACATCTATTGCGCCTCGGCCTCCCAGATGTTTGGCGTTCCGGTAGAAAAGCATGGAATCAATGGGGAACTGAGGCAGAAAGGAAAACAGGCGGAACTGGCGTGCGGTTATGGCGGCTCCGTTGGTGCCATGAAGTCGATGGGCGCTGTCCGGATGGGAGTAAAGGAAGAAGAACTGCAGCCTCTGGTGGATGCCTGGAGACAGGCGAATCCCCGGATTGTTCAATTTTGGTGGGAGGTAGACCGTGCGGCAAAGACCTGTGTGAAACAGCATGTTCCGACTCAGGCGGGAAGGCTCAGATTTGAATATCAAAGTGGTATCTTATTTATCCAGCTTCCTTCCGGCAGGCGGCTTGCCTATGCAAAACCACGCATGGGAGAGAACCGATTTGGTGGAGAGGCGATCACCTATGAAGGAGTCGGAACAGGGAGAAAATGGGAACGGCTGGAAACTTACGGCGCAAAGTGTGTGGAGAACATTGTGCAGGGGACAGCCCGCGATCTGCTTGCTCTTGCCCTGCTGCGTTTGGAGCAAGCAGGATACCCGGTTGTGATGCACTGCCACGATGAGGCTATCTGTGAAGTTCCCATCGGGCAGGGTTCCGTAAAGGAAGTCAACCGTATCATGGCAGTCTCCCCAGAATGGGCAGAAGGTCTGCCGCTGAAAGCAGACGGATTTGAAACGGAATTCTATAAGAAGGATTAAGGGAGGCGCAGCTTATGGGAATCAGCAGGTATAACGCAGAAGGATATCACGATCCCACCGCGCACTTGGCGGTCTGTCACGTAGAGGAAGGGGAGAAGATCCTGCATCTTTCTTACCCGAATGGATCTATGGATATACAGCTTTTTTGTTTTTTTCCCTGCACCCAGGAAAAAGCGAAAAAGTTCTTCCGGCTCGTGAGGCGGTATTCTTCCTCAAAGGATAAAGAAAAGATCGCCCGGTGCCTGAGACAAAAGGAGCAGAAATACCAGACGCATATACAGACTTTTTCCAGCAGAGCATTGAAAGAAAGCAAAAAGGAGGAGCGGCAGTATTGGGAGGCACGGATGAAAGAGGCAAGGCGGCTCCTGCGCCGGACACAGGGGAACCTGGAACTGCTCCGGGAGGTGGCTGGCTATGAATGAGAGAAACAGTAGTTGGAGGTGGACGAGATGAAGTTGTATGTTTCTACGGGAAATTCCCGGATGGATAAGATCTGGAACGGACAGGAGATGGAACTGGAGGATTTTATCGCCCGGATATCCGTAACCAAAAGAACCTCAGAAACGGTAACGCAGTATAAAAAGATGTCCAAGGCAAAACAGGATGCTATTAAAGATGTGGGCGGTTTTGTTATGGGACGCTTAAAGGATGGAAGGAGAAAAAAGGAGAATGTCCTGTCCCGGTCAGCGCTTACCCTGGATATGGATTATGCGGCTGCGGATATTGCGGAGCAGTTGGAGATGTTCTTCTCTTTCCAATGTTATCTGTATTCCACCCATAAAAGCACACCAGAGAAGCCAAGGTTCCGTCTGATCATCCCGCTCTCCCGTGAAGTGACACCGGATGAGTATATGGCAGTATCCCGGAAAGTCGCTGAGGATGTAGGGATTGAGATGTTTGACGATACCACCTATGAGCCGAGCCGCCTCATGTACTGGCCTTCCACCTCGGCAGATGGGGAGTTTATCTATCGGGAAGTCAAAGGCAGTCTGCTCGATCCGGATACTGTGCTTTCCAGATACAAAGATTGGCGCAACTCGGCGGAATGGCCGGTGTCGAAACGACAGGAAAAGGTAGTGCAGCGGCAAATTAAAAAGCAGGCAGATCCGCTGAAAAAGCCGGGTCTGGTGGGCGCATTCTGCCGGACCTACGCTATCGAAGATGCGATTGATACGTTCCTTCCAGACGTATATCAGCATAGCACTATGCCGGGGCGTTATGATTACATTCCGGCAGACTCCCAGGCGGGAGTCGTACTGTATGAAGGGAAATTTGCTTACAGCCACCATGCCACGGACCCGGCCTGCGGAAAGCTGATGAACGCTTTTGATGTGGTGCGCCTGCACAAGTTTGGCGAACTGGATGGAAAGGCAGATGAGGATACTCTTCCCACGAAACTTCCTTCTTTTAAGGCTATGCAGGAATTTGCCTCCCAGGATGAGAATGTCCGGGAAACCCTTGGCCGGGAGCGATTGGAGGCAGCCAGCGCCGAGTTTGATGATGCAGACTGGCAGAAGCATCTGAATATCGACAAGAACGGAAAAGTAGTGGAGGACATCGGAAACTATGTGCTGATCCTTCGGCATGACGAACATTTGCAGAGTATGGCGTTCAATAAGCACCGGGATGGCATTGACGCCAGAGGGGAACTGCCATGGAAACAGATGAAAGAGGGATGGAATGATACGGATGATGCGGCTCTGGCGGTGTATCTGAATAAGGTGTACGGCCTGTATTCCCCAACGAAAATGCGTCCGGCTATCCTGGCAGTGGCAGCGGAGCGGGCCTATCATCCTATCCAGGAATACTTGGAGCATCTGCCTGCCTGGGACGGGGTTCCCCGTGTGGAATGCCTTCTGGTGGATTACTTTGGCGCAGAGGACAGCAGTTATACCAGAGCGGTTACACGGAAAACATTGGTTGCCGCCATTGCCCGGATTTATCAGCCGGGGACCAAGTTTGACTCCGTCCTGATTTTGAACGGGCCGCAGGGGATCGGGAAGTCCACTTTATTTGCCAAGCTGGCAGGTCCGTGGTTTTCAGACAGTCTGGCGGTAACCGATATGAGGGATAAGTCCGGACCGGAGAAGCTGCAGGGTTATTGGATTCTGGAACTTGGAGAGTTGGCCGGGATGAAAAAGACCGATGTGGAAACCATCAAATCGTTTATCTCCCGTGTGGATGATAAGTACCGTGCCAGTTATGGCACCAATGTAGAAAGCCATCCCCGGCAGTGTATCATTGTGGGTTCCACCAATAATGAGAACGGCTTTTTGCGGGATATCACAGGAAACCGGAGATTCTGGCCTGTCCGCATTAGCGGGGAAAGTGAGAAGCATGCGTGGGAGATTACCGAGGAGATTGTCCAGCAGATCTGGGCAGAGGCTTTATTGATCTATCAGCGGGGAGAAAAGCTGTACCTGGAAGGGGAAGACGCCAAGCTGGCGATCAAGGAACAATCGGACGCAATGGAGGTGGATGACCGGGAAGGCCTGGTACGGACGTATCTGGAAAAGCTGCTGCCGGAGGACTGGGATGGAATGACCATCTTTGACAGAAGGAATTTTCTAAACGGTAGTGAGTTTGGAAGCGGTGGCCGTGTAGGTACCGTGCGCCGGACGAAGGTATGCAACATGGAAATCTGGTGTGAATGTTTTGGAAGAGATCCGTCTGCGATGAAGAAAACGGACTCTTATGAACTGACATCCATCATGAACCGGATCGGCTGGAAGAAATATGCAGGAACCAAAACGGGTACGTGTCATTTTGCAATCTACGGCAAGCAGAGAGCTATGGTGCCGCCGGAACAAGGAACAGGTGGAACATCAAATGTATAAAAGGCAATTTTTTAGTTGTTTATAGAGAGAAGGAATAGGGTGTGCGTATATACGCGCGTGTATAGGGATTTTATGTTCCGCTTGTTCCCTTGTTCCAGAAAGGAGGAGCCGGGTGAGGGAATCAAAGGTAGAGGAAAAGCTGAGAATTGAGGCAAAACGCCGGGGCGGATGGGCTGTAAAGTTCGTGTCTCCCGGTTTGGATGGGGTGCCGGACCGCTTGGTGTTGTTCCCTGGTGGAAGGCTGGCTTTTGTGGAAGTAAAGGCTCCTGGGAAAAAGATGAGACCCTTACAGGAGTTCCGGGCCAAGCAGCTCCGGGATATGGGGTTTCGAGTCTATTGTTTGGATTGCATCGAAAAGATTGGAGGGATTCTGGATGAAATACAATGCACATAACTATCAGGCTTACGCCACAGAGTTTATCCTGGAACATCCAGTTTGCTGCCTGATGCTGGATTGTGGGATGGGAAAAACTGTGGTAACCCTGACGGCATTGTGGGAATTGGTCCTAGACTCTTTTGATAGTGGGCGTGTGCTGATCATCGCTCCGAAGCGTGTGGCGGAGACGGTCTGGAAACAGGAAATTGAAAAGTGGGAGCATCTTACCGGCCTTACCGCTGTCCGGGTACTTGGCAGTGCGGCTGAACGCAGAGCAGCTCTTCAGAAAAGAGCCAGTGTGTATATCATCAACCGGGAAAACCTGGTGTGGCTGACAAAAAATACTCCATGGAATTTTGATACGGTCATTGTGGATGAATTGTCCAGCTTTAAGTCCCATCAGTCCCAAAGGTTCAAAGCTCTGAAAGCTGTGCAGCCAAAAGTGGGAAGGATTGTGGGGCTTACCGGAACGCCTGCGCCGAATTCCTTAATGGATCTGTGGCCGGAAATGTATGTGCTGGATATGGGAAAGAGGCTGGGGCGTTTTATCGGTGGTTTCCGGGATCGGTTCTTCGTGCCGGATAAGCGGAACCGGGAAATCATTTATTCCTATAAACCAAGAGAAGGAGCAGCAGAGGCCATCTATGCTTTGATCTCTGACATCTGCATCTCCATGAAGGCTGTAGATTACCTGGATATGCCAGAGCGGATTGATAACCAAGTGTTTGTGGAAATGAACGCAAAAGAGCAGAAAGCGTACAGCCGGTTTTCCCAGGAGATGGTCTTATCCCTAAACGGGGAGGAACTGGATGCAGCTAATGCGGCGGCTCTGTCGAATAAGCTGCAGCAGATGGCAAATGGAGCGGTGTACGGGGAAGAGAGGAAAGTTCTCCTGCTCCATGACCGGAAACTGGATGCCCTGGAAGATCTGATTGAGGCGGCTAATGGGAAACCTATGCTGATCGCTTACTGGTTCCATCACGACTATGACCGTATCCATGAACGGTTTCAGGTAAGGGATATTGATACACCAGAGGATATCGCAGATTGGAACACCGGGAAGATTCCGGTGGCGCTGATCCATCCGGCCTCTGCCGGACATGGCCTGAATCTGCAGAGCGGAGGTTCTACGCTTGTGTGGTTTTCCATGACCTGGTCATTGGAGTTATACCAACAGATGAATGACCGTCTGTGGCGGCAGGGGCAGGAACACACAGTGGTGGTTCATCACATCCTGACCAGGGGAACCATAGATGAGGATATCATGCGGGCTTTAGAGAAAAAGGATGTCAGCCAGTCAGCACTGGTGGAGGCTGTCCGGGCAAGGATTGGAGGTTAAGCGGATGAGTGAAAGGATAGAACATTTGATGAGAACATATCCCGATAAACGTCTGGAACTGAAGGTTATGGAGATGCAGCTCCGGCATTTTGCAGGGATTACCGAAGACGAGGTGATCCACTCCATGTATTTCACCCAGCCGGAAGGAGAGCGTGTACAAATCAGCCGAATGTCTGACAAGACTGCAAATATCGCATTAAATTATCGGGACAGGCAGGAAAGGATCAACCGGGAGTGGTATGAATATCTGTTCCATCAGTATGAAGCACTGCAGGAAGAACTGGACTTTTTTGAAGCCTCTATCAGCCAGTTATCGGGGAGTCTTCCGGGTGTGATTTACGATCTCGTTATCCGGCGGGAGACCTGGGAAACAATCATGCAGAAGCACCATATTTCCAGAAAGACTCTGGCGAAGTACCGGAAAAAGGCGATTGCTGAACTGGATCGGATGTATGAACTGCGTGACAGCCAGGTGGAAAGCTATCTGTTGGAATAGGGGAGGGCGGCTATGTGCAGGCGTGGTGATATCTACAACGTGGATTTTGGAAAAAATACAGAAAGCCGGAAACAGTATGGCATACGTCCTGCCCTGGTAGTCAGCAATAACCAGGCAAACCAGTACTCCCCGGTGATCACCGTTATTCCGTTGACTTCCAGAATTTATAAGAAACGGTTCCTCCCCACCCATGTGCTGATACCAAAAAGCTGTGGCTCTGGACTGGAACGTGACAGTCTGGCTCTGGCGGAGCAGGTGGAGGCATTGGATAAGACATGTTTATTGGAAAAACGAGGAACTATAGAAGATAAGATGATTATGGCGAAAGTAACCCGTGCACTCCAGATCCAGATTGGAGCGGTGGATAGATATAACTGAAAAGGAGCCTGTCCCGGTTGAGATGAGGCTCCTTTTGGCGGTATTCATAGTTTTACATTTTAGGCATAGGGGCAGTATACAATCCTAATTTGTGGAAATTATACCAGTCTAATATTTTTTCTTCTGTTGCCACATTTAAGGCCAGAAGAATTTCTTTTGCAAACTCCATTGGTGCTGTTCCGTTTGCTGTTATAACATTCTTGTCACTGACTGCCTGCTTGGCAATATATTTCTGCTCTCCAGTGTAAGTAGCACCTGCCCATTGTTTTAAGTCATTTAAGTCGTTGCTTGTATGGAAGACCTCATTTAAAGCACCCATTGTGCCTAAAAAGGCAGAAGCATCACAGATACCGGCTAATACCTTATCTTTTTTGCGGCAATCTTCAACAAGCATTTTGACTTGTTGTGCGCTTTCCGTTCTCCATGCCATTCCTCCAATCAGAATCAGGGCTTCATAATCATTAGGGACAGATGTAATGTCGTAATCGGGTATTATTTTAAAACCGCCTATTGACTGTACGTAGTCTTTGGATAAGGAAACTGTTTTAATTTCATATTGTCCTTCTCCTAACATAGTTATTGCAGAAGAAATATATGCCGCCTCCCAATCTGCATATTGCTGTAATACGACAAATAAAATTGTTTTTTTCATACTTTTTTCTCCTTTACAAATTTAATTATAGATTTACAACCATAATGTATTCTTCACTATTCTCATCAACTACAGTAAACCCTGCCTGCTTATACATTTTTACCGCAAAATTAGCTTTCTGAACAGATAAAGATATTTTTGAGTAACCGACTGATTTTAGTGCAGATAATAGTTCTTTTAATAGTGAAGATCCGATTCCTAAACCACGGTATTCTTTGGACACTGACATGGCAAGGGACGGAGTGTCATTGTCAATATGCCCATAGTCGTTCATGATTCGTACCCAGATTGCTCCAACAATTTTTCCCTGAGTCTCTGCAACCAGAGCCTTGTCATGTTTTCTCTTTCCAAATTCAAAAATATATTCCTGTAATTCAGGAGAGTTTATGATTGATTTAGGCGGTGGCTCAACGCCATCCGGGATATAAATTGCCTCATATAAAAAATTACTCAAAAGGCAGTGTTCTTCTTTCCTCATTTCTCGTATAATATAATCCATAATCCCACCTTAAATTATTAAATTTCTCTTATAGGAAAATACAGATAGTCCTTTCCTGTTGCAGGGTCGGTATAATCGTGAACTGCTCCTACCAGAGAAATACCTTCCTCATTCATTTGCCTAAGGGTTTCTTCAAACACTCCCCTATGGTTTTCAATAACTATATACTCATAACCTGGTATCGTCCATTTTGTCCATCCATCAGGAGTTTCTGCATTATCAACGCATTCCACTCCTGCCAGATACAATCCTTTACTAAAGCCATCTTCCCACGGTTTAAATGAGTGAGAAATATCAGACATAGCACCCCATATTCCCACAATCCCCCCGTTTGCGTCTTTCTTTGCCAGATGTGCTACTTCACTAAAATGACTATTTGCATCATTCCATAATTTTTGAATAAATCCTTCTCCGTCTAATGTTGATCCCTCTTTTCCAATGACAACAAATTCTTCCTTTATTACCTTATCCACTCTACACCTCCTCAAATTATAATTGTTATTTCCGATTCGGCTTTCTTTTAAAAGCCAACAATTTCATATAATTGTCAAATTCCCCTGTTAAATATTACTCATTTTTACCTCCACGCATGTTAATGTTTTGTGTCTGATTATACCATAGCAACATAACCAATTCTACCTTTTTTCTCTAAATACTAAATAAACATATAGCGAAATTCATCTAATCCAGTTGGGACATTTTATGTAGAAAATGTCAGGGGAATCTTGGTGGGGTGAGTTTTGCCAAAGGGGTAAACTAAGTGGAAACTAACTGGTAACTAAAAGGAAACTAAGTGTACACTGACATGGAAATTCTTTTGTGCTATCATTATACTTGCCAAGAGTGGATAGAGGACCAGGAGCATGTACCCGGTCCTTTTTTCGTTGGCCGGATGCGGCTTTGCTATCCTTTCACGCATCCGTACATAGAAATAGCAGGTTCTATTTCAGCTTTGCTATTTGTTCAGAAAGGAATTTCTGTGTTTCCATTAAGATCTGGCGGTTATGCAGGAAGGCATCTGGATCATCAATATCCGAAACCTTAATGCTGAAGGAATTAATATTAGTAAGTGCTTTTTGCAAGAGGGCAGATAAAGATTCTGGTTCAGAAACTAAATGTGGAGCAGCATTGTTAATCTGATACATTCCACGGCAAGGTTTAGTAAGCTCCCTATTGCTACACATGTTGTAAAGCGCACCAGATATTATAGGACGACTCAGAACTTTATTTTGGCTGCGTACAAACTGAATGATATCGGAACAACTTTGAGGAGTGTCCTTATTCTCTGCCAGAAAGTTCCGGATATAGTATTTGGCTTCCTTAGTCGGGGAAGAAAATCGTGTAGAGTTCATTTCGTCACCTCCATTGTGTTTTAGCATATATATCGCTCTGAATCTAAAAAATAGCAAGAGAAATGTAGAAAAAGTTTGTGGATAACCATGTGTAGAAGGGAGCCGGAAAAAATGGTTTTAACGAGGGAACAGAAGAAAGCTTTTGCCGATTTGAAATACAATAAGGATAAGCTGACTGTACAGCAGTATCGTACTGTGAAGGGGCAGCTCCTGGCAGGAGATACATCAGGAGCGTTGAAGGGATTACAAAAGCTGCTGACTCCAGGAAAGCAGATGGAAAGGAGCAGAGCGTATGCCAAGAAGACCTAAGACACCATGCAGACATCCGGGATGCCCGGAACTGGTTCCTTACGGACAGAAGTATTGTGAAACGCACAAGAAGCTGCATCCAGAGGAAACCCGGTCGGCAGGGAAGCGAGGCTATGGCAGCAGGTGGCAGAAGTTCAGTCGGAACTATCTGAAAACACATCCGCTTTGTGTGAGATGCCAGAAGGAAGGAAAGTATGTGAGAGCAACTGTTGTGGATCATATTAAACCACATCGAGGCGATCCGAAGCTGTTCTGGGATGTGGAAAATATGCAGCCTCTTTGTAAACCGTGCCATGACCGGAAAACACGGAAGGAGGATAGCTGTCCAGAGTACAGATATTGACACCCCCTGGGGGCTATCTATCTCTACAGCTTTTGCCCCCAAAGACCGCCGCCCCCTCAAACGTGAATTTTCGCAGAATTAAAAAGGGGGGATACCCAGGATGGCGGTTTTGGAACTGAAAAATAAAAAGAGAATTGGCAAAAGCCTGTGAAAATGGGGATTTTCTGCTCAGGAAATCCACTGAACTTTTGCCGGATTGTTTGAAAGAAAGGCTGTAAAACAGCGGGAAAACGGGCTGTTTTGCGGTCTTTTTTTGATGCACTTTTATGCGGAAAGGATGGATGGGATGACAGAATTCCAAGCAGAGCAGATTGAAAATCTGCGTAAACAAGGCGTTGGCTACCGGAGCATTGGCACGATTGTGGGTCTCTCCCGTGACATCGTCCGGAATTATTGCAAAAGCAAAGGGCTGGATGGATATGCCAGCGAGATTACAGTTAATATCCAGGAGCAGATGGCTCTAGGGAAAGTCTGTTGGTGTTGTGGAAAGCCAATTACACAGACACGAACCGGGAGGCCGAGAAAATTCTGCTCAGACAGATGCAGGCGGGCATGGTGGGCGGCGCATCCGGAAGCAGGAAACCATAAAGCAGAAGCCACCTATCATATGACATGTGCTTACTGCGGAAAGTCGTTTATTTCCTATGGCAATAAGAATCGAAAATACTGCTCCCATCCTTGCTATATCCGGGATCGATTTTGGAGAGAAGAAGATGGGCGGGAGCCATATGTAAACCCGGCCAAAAAGGAGGAGAGCCATGAGTGAGAGAAAAACTGCGATGGAGTGGAGGACAATTCTTATCGGGGAACTCTGTCCGGCAGCTTATAATCCCAGGAAAAAGCTGAAAGCTGGGGATAAGGAATATGAGAAGATTAAAAAGTCCATCCAGGAGTTTGGATATGTGGAACCGATTATTGTCAACTATGATATGACCGTTATCGGTGGTCATCAGAGACTGACAGTGTTGAAAGACCTGGGATACACAGAAGTTCAGTGCGTGGTGGTACATATTGAGGATGAGGCAAAAGTAAAAGCCTTAAATATCGCACTCAATAAAATCACAGGCGCATGGAACGAGCAGCTTCTGGCGGATTTGATCGTGGATCTGCAAAGCCAGGATTTCAATACGGACCTGACTGGTTTTGAACCGGCGGAGATTGACCAGCTTTTTTCTAAAGTCCATAACAAAGAGATCAAGGAAGATGACTTCGATGTGGAGGAAGAACTGAAAAAGCCGACTCTGTCAAAGAGCGGAGACTTATGGCTTCTGGGAAGACACCGTCTGGTATGTGGCGATGCCATTTTGCCGGAAACCTATACTGTGCTGATGGATGGGCAGAAAGCAAATCTCGTGGTCACTGATCCTCCCTACAATGTGAATGTGGAAGAAACAGCGGGAAAGATTAAGAATGATAACATGCCGGATGAGGATTTCTATAAATTCCTCTTTGCGGCTTTTACCAACATGGAGCAGAACATGGAAAGCGATGCGTCCATTTATGTATTCCATGCGGATTCCAAAGGGATGATCTTCCGACAGGCATTTCACGATGCAGGCTTTTATCTTTCTGGCTGCTGTATCTGGAAGAAGAATGCCCTGGTACTTGGACGCTCTCCTTATCAGTGGCAGCATGAGCCTTGCCTATTTGGTTGGAAAGTGGGTGGCAAACACCAGTGGTATTCCGACAGGAAGCAGACTACCATCTGGGAGTATGACAGGCCGAAGTCCTCGAAAGAACATCCCACCATGAAACCTGTGGCGCTGATGGCATATCCGATGCAGAATTCCAGTATGAGCAACTGCATTGTTCTGGAGCCATTTTGCGGCTCCGGCTCCACGCTTATTGCATGTGAACAGACTCACCGGATCTGCTATGCCATTGAACTGGATGAAAAATTTGTGGATGTCATTGTGAAACGCTATATTGAAACAGTAGGCAGCAGCGACCAGGTATTTCTGATCCGTGATGGAGTCCGGTATCCATATCAGAAGGTAGCACCTGATACCGAATAGAAATTTCTCGTTGGGTGATGAAGTAATCAGAATGAAAAATAGCTCTGGGAATATGACAGATTGGCTTGACTTATGGAGTTTCCAGAGTGATATATGGTGTACCAAAACAAAAGGAGGTCGCCGTTATGGAGATAAAAACAACAGCACGAAATCGCAAGGATGTCGTGAATGCCGTCCGGGAATTTACCGGAGAGGATTCTGTTTACCTGGGACCGCCCACATTTGCATACCAGGTCGGTAATTTTATGATTGACCGTGACGGAACGGTCACAGTAGAGGAAGAGGCACAAGGGTTGACTGAGTTTCTGATGGAAAGAGGAGTCATTCAACGGGAGGTTCCTATGATGGATGTTGTGGTTCCTTTGGAAGAGATGACAGTTGCAGGGATGAAGAACCTGGTTTTCCTACTGCATTCCAAGCAGTATCTGCTGAACCGTATGGTCGGCAGTCACAGTTTTGACATCAGTGAAAAGCTGATCGGGAAACTGGAAGAACAGACACCAGAGGATTTGGAAGGTTTTTTTACCCTGCTGGATAAGTACGAGGAAAAGAATCAGGGATTTTCTGCAAATGAGGAGAAGATTATATTTTCTTTCCCGGTGCAGGAGATTCCGGAGAAGAATGCCGCTCTTACAGAACTGATGGCAAATATAGTACAGCATGCAAAGACTGCCAAGCGAATCAATCCCAAGTTGATTATGGAAGCGAATGAGAAATATTACCTGCGTAGCTGGCTTTTGCGGATTGGTTTCTCAGGAAAAGAGGCAAAAGAAAAACGGAAGATTCTTTTGGAAGGACTAAAAGGTCACACTGCTTTTCGAACTCCACAGGATGAGGAAAAGTGGAAAGCTACCAGAGCGGCTGTCAAAGAGAAAGGAAAACTGGAAGATGAGTGAAATAGAGAAAAAGGCGATCTTACCGGGAGGGTGGTCCATCGGGGACCATTGCCGGATGCTTACCAATAAAGGCAAAGGCTGTACTGCCGAGTATACAATAACTGGATATGACGGGAGGTACTTCCTATTGCGGAGCAATACAGGAAGTCTGCACAGAGCATCGCTGCATCGGTTGTTCCACACACAGGAAGAGGCTCTTCGGTCCTTAGAATGAGGAGCTATATAGTCGTGTAATGTACACAATTTACAGGCAGAAAGATTGTGTATATTATGCCTCATAATTAACTGGATAATATGTGCTTTTAGAGCGAATATGTGACTACCGAAAGGGAAAACAAACGCCAGAAAGGATGCACATATTATGAACGAAAAGATTATGAGACAGGTTGAGGAAATGAAAAAGCAGACCATCGGAGTTGAGGTGGAGATGAATGGCATCTCAAGAGAGAATGCTGCAAAAATCGCAGCCCGCTACTTTGGAACGAGGAGATATCAGAACACGGAAAGACGGAACGGATACAGCACCTGGTCAGCATGGGATGCAGACGGTCGGGAATGGAAATTCCAGAAGGATGTCAGCATTGCAGGACCGGACATCGAAAAATGTGAACTAGTTACTCCGATTCTTACCTGCGCAGATATGGAAACTCTGCAGGAACTCATCCGGCAGCTTCGGCATGCAGGGGCAAAAAGTGATGCCTCAAGAGGATGCGGAGTCCACATTCACATCGGAGCCAAAGGCCATACGCCGCAGACGCTCCGCAACCTTGCAAACATTATGGCAAGCCATGAGAGCCTGATCGCAGATGCGCTGAATCTGGACAGAGGCCGGATGCGCCAATACTGCCGGACAGTAGACCCACGGTTTTTGGAGGAACTGAACCGGAAAAAACCAAAAACCATGTCAGCCTTGGCAGACATTTGGTATACCTCACACGGGGAGGATTATGGAAGAAGCCATCATTATAACAGGAGCCGCTACCACATGCTGAACTACCATGCGACTTTTACAAAGGGAACGGTTGAATTCAGGCTTTTCCAGTTTGATGCCCCGACTGCGGAGCGCAGAGGCGGACTCCACGCTGGGCAGCTTAAAAGCTACATCCAGCTTTGCCTTGCACTGAGCCAGATGGCAAAGACGGTACGCTCGGCAAGCCCCAAGCCACAGCAGAATGAAAATCCGAAATATGCCATGAGGACCTGGCTCCTCCGGCTTGGATTTATCGGAGACGAATTTAAAACAGCAAGGGATATCCTGACCAGGAGACTTTCCGGTGACGCTTCCTTTAGGAATGGCAGGGCAGCTGCTTGAAGGAGATAGCCACAGGCCCACTTCCGACCGCTTCGGCGGTCTTAAGGTGGTAGGAGGGAAAGCCCTTCAGAAAGGATGGATTCAGGATGAAGAAACGATACTATATTGCATACGGGAGCAACTTAAATATCCGTCAAATGCTGATGCGCTGCCCGGATGCCAGGGTGGTCGGAACCTCGGTCATCGAAGACTACCAGTTACTTTTTAAGGGAAGCAAGACAGGCTCCTATCTTACGATTGAGCCAAAAGAGGGAAGCAGTGTTCCGGTGGCTGTCTGGTCGGTCAGTGAGACGGATGAACTGGCATTGGACAGGTATGAAGGATATCCGAGTTTCTATTATAAAAAGGAGCTTCAGATCCCCATTACGGGTATCCGGACCGGAAAGGTACGGGTACGAAAAGCATTTGTTTATATCATGCATGAGGAACGTCCTCTGGGACTCCCATCCATGCGGTACTTGGCAACTTGCACTCAGGGATACCGATCCTTTGGTTTTGATCAGGAAAAACTGCGGCAGGCATATGCCGACAGTCAAAGGGAGGTGTGAAAATGGGATGCAAGATTGAGAAGATTAAGATTTGTCAAAAGTGTGGGAAGCCCTACCACGGTGTGCCTGCGACTTCCAGAGCGGATAATACCTCTTTGATCTGCCCGGAATGTGGGACCAGGGAAGCCCTTGCAGAACTGGACATCAGCGCAGAGGAGCAAGATGCGATCATCGAGATTATCCATCAGCATCAACAGAGGTACGAATGATGCAGAAATCAATAAAAACCATAAAGGAAAAACGATCCAGTAAACGCAGAGTGGAAATGCTGTTTCGCAAAATGGTCGGCTGCCGTTTCAAATCTTATGAAGATATGGAGCATTGGTTTCACAGAGCATTAGATGAGAAATTCCCAGATTTGAGCATTTCAGATTGCGATGGAATCAATGCGGAAATTGATATGGGGATGACGGAGGTAGACTATTCTGCAGACTGCACATTTGGAGAGAAACTGTTCGGCATGGCATATGCAGACTTTACTATTAGCTACATTCTGGACAACGAGAAAAAGATGTATGTGACCGCTGTGGACTGGTCTTAAGAGGAAAGGAAGAAACGTATGGCAAAATGCGAAATTTGTGGACGGGAAATGTTGACTGCGGATGGCTGTGGGATTTCCAAGATTCATATTAATGGGAATGAATACGAGAGGATAAAATGTGGGGATGAATATGACTTTGTCCCTGACATGGAGGAAGGGGAGCGATGCCACGATTGCGGAGCAACTGTAGGACATTACCACCATTGGGGCTGTGATGCGGAACGATGTCCAGCATGTCATGGACAGTTGATCGGATGCGATTGCAAAGATGTTTATTTGGAAGTGCCAGATTCTTTAGGGGAGGACAGCCATGAGTAGGGATTGGACCGAGGAAGAATTGGCAGCAGCCAGTGAAGCCATGGAAAAGATGGGGTATCCCGGATATGAAGAATTCTGCAAGGATTTGAGACAGGTGGAAACAGACCGGAAAAGTGCTAATCCGGATACACGAGGAGGAACATCTTATGAATATCATGGAAAAGATTGAAATGGAAGCAAAGTTAAAAGAGAACCTTGCGGGATGGATGATTGAGCATGGAACAATCCTTTATGACAAGAGCCAGAGCAATGCTTATGCGTATGTAAGGATTATGGAGATTTTATGGCAGGAATTGGTCCGGAGGATCGTGGAAGTAGATGGGATGGTCTGCAGACTGGAAAAGGTGTAAAGACTAAAAGCGGATAAAGGAAAGTGGCTGGATCAGACCGGCCTTTTTCCTCTGTCTGCTTTTATTCCTTCTATATAATAATGTACACAAGTTTCTGTCAAATTCTTTGTGTACATTATGATTGATAATGACTTGCTATTATCCTCTTTTAGAGCGAATATGTGTACTACCAAAAGGAAAACAAAGAAAACGGAGGTACACAGAATGAAAGGATATTTTGCAAGAAAGCCGGAAACCATGGAGGATTTGGAAAGAGCAAGAGGCTGGGGCGATGCCCAGGAAATCCAGGTGGTTGTAGAGGTTACATTATCCAAAAAAGAATATGATAAGTTTCGGGAAAATCTGATGGAGGATTACGAATTTATCAGTCAGTATACAAGAAAAACCGGAGTGAAGGATGGACAGTTTTTATGCATCCTGGTAAGGAAAGCCGGAACGAAGCACACTGCGTTAGCGGTTCAGAGTGATGGGTATGATTATGCGAGATATGCCGCTAAGGTAAGGGCTTAAAGCAAATAGGTGTACGGATAAAGAAAAAGGAGGCAGCAGTCTATGAAACTCAGGTTATTCAAAGTAACTTATAAGGAATGGAACAATTCTTTTTCCGGCAAGATTCGGGGAGAAATGCTTGCAGTTGGTAGGAATGCGGAAGATGCGATTTCTAGGGCAAAAGAAAAGACAGATAAAGATGCGACAGATTTTGAGGCATGGGAGATCAAGAGCATTATGGGATATAAAATTCAAGTCGGGGAAAAGAAGGCGCGAGCATGAAATCAGTCTGGAAGATTTTATAGATGAGGAAGTAACTTCTTGTTACGTCCGGGATGGAGTATTATACGGAATCGCATAAAAATCATTCAGAAAAAGACTTCTTCGGAGGTCTTTTTTTGATGCCATTTTGCAGAGAGGAGGTGGGGCGATGGCATCCAGAGGAAGAAAACCGATACCGACTGCGATCAAAGAGCTGGAGGGAAATCCTGGCGGGCGTCCGTTAAATAAGCGGGAACCAAAACCAGTAAAAAAAGCGCCCCGCTGTCCGGCGTGGCTGGAGGATGAGGCGAAGAAGGAGTGGAAGCGGATGTCCAAGGTGCTGGAGTCCATGGGGCTTTTGACAGAAATGGACATGGCGGCTTTTGCTGGATACTGTCAGGCATACGCCCGATGGAAAGAGGCAGAGGAATTTCTCTCTCAGCATGGCTCAATGGTGCGTACACCGAATGGGTATCTGCAGCAGGTACCGCAGGTTTCTATTGCCCAGACAAACCAGAAGATCATGCTGAAATTCTGTGAACAGTTTGGATTGACACCCGCCTCCCGGAGCAGGATTGTGGCCGGTTCTGATGGAGAGGAAGAGGGAGATGCGATGGAAGAATTGCTGGGAGGTGGGGCATGATGGACTGGGAATATATACCGAGCCGGTTCATGCTGCAAACATCCCATTATGATAAAGAGAAAGCGGATCGGGCAGTGCTGTTTATCCAGAATCTCTGCCACACGAAGGGAAAGTGGGCGGGAAAGAAATTCCTCCTGCTCTCATGGCAGGAACAGATCGTCCGTGATATTTTTGGAATCGTAAAAGAAGATGGAAACCGCCAGTTTAGGTCTGCTTATGTAGAGATACCAAAGAAGAATGGAAAGAGTGAACTTGCGGCTGCAATCGCCCTTTATCTTTTGTTTGCAGATAATGAGATGTCCGCAGAAGTGTATGGAGCAGCGGCTGATCGGCAGCAGGCATCCATTGTCTTTGACGTGGCAAAACAGATGGTGGAGATGTCCCCTGCACTTTTACGGCGGTGCAAACTTATGGGAGCAACCAGGCGTATCGTGAATTACTCCAATGCGGGATTTTACCAGGTGCTATCCGCAGAAGTGGGGACAAAGCATGGATTTAATGTGAGCGGTCTGGTCTTTGACGAGATTCACGCACAGCCAAACCGGAAACTATATGATGTTCTGACGAAAGGTTCTGGTGATGCCCGTGAGCAGCCGCTTTTCTTTATCATCACTACAGCGGGAACTGATAAGAATAGTATCTGCTATGAACTGCATACTAAGGCCCAGGACATCCTGGCGGGCAGGAAGATTGATCCGTCCTTTTATCCAGTAGTATATGGGCTGTCTGAGGAGGATGACTGGACCGATGAGAAAAAGTGGTACCAAGCGAATCCATCACTGGGACACACGATACAGATAGACAGAGTGCGAGATGCGTTTCTCTCTGCAATGGATAACCCAGCCGAACAGAATGTATTTAAACAGCTTCGTCTGAACATTTGGACTGCTGCTACAGTCTGCTGGATACCGGATCACATCTATGACCGGGGAAATACACCTGTTCCGGTCGAGGCTCTGCGTGGCCGGGATTGTTACGGAGGCTTAGATCTTTCCAGTACATCGGATATCACAGCCTTTGTGTTGGTGTTCCCGCCAAGGACCGAGGATGAGAAATATATCGTGCTGCCATTTTTCTGGCTGCCGGAAGAAACTTTGGATCTACGATGCCGGAGGGATCATGTACCCTATGATGTCTGGCAGAAGCAGGGATACATCATGACGACTGAGGGGAATGTCATCCACTATGGTTTTATTGAAAGATACATTGAGCAGTTGGGGGAAACCTATCACATCCGTGAGATCGCAGTGGACCGTTGGAATGCGACCCAGATGATCCAGAACTTAGAAGGGGATGGGTTTACAATGGTTCCCTTCGGACAGGGCTATAAAGATATGTCCCCGCCGAGCAAGGAACTGTATAAGCTGCTGATGGAAGGAAACTTCATCCATGGGGGAAATCCGGTGCTGAAATGGATGGCACAAAACATTGTGATGCACCAGGACCCGGCAGGCAATATCAAGCCGGACAAAGAAAAATCCACGGAGAAGATTGACGGCATTGTAGCTTGGATCATGGCGCTTGACCGCTGCATCCGTCATAAGGACGATAGTGGCAGTGTATATGACAGCCGGGGCATCCTGGCGTTTTAGAATGTTATCAATTCGTTGCAAAGAGTTATCTTTTCAGACCATAAAAGATAAAGACTCTATGGTAATATCCGACCTGTAAGGGAAACCAGTTTTACAGGAGGATGAAGCCGATGAAAAATGAAGTGTTTGAACGGGATTATGCAGAAGAATTCCGGGAAAGGCAGGAAAACCGTCCGGGAAGAGATTTCCTGGATGCCTTGCAAACGTGTGGATTTTTCGAGCAGTATAAAAAAGAGATGGACAAGATCCCCAAGCGGATTGTTCCAAAACGGAAAGCAGATTATGAATACCTCTTAGGAGAGTGTGACGCTTATGTGCGACAGTTTGGAGGGAAGATACGGGGTGTGGTGGATTATCAGAAGTGGCAGTCTACTATAGACCTTTATCTGCCCCATTTTGAGTTCTGCGACCGGGAGAGTCTGTCCTTGTTGGAAGAGATTGCAAAACGAGCAGAGAATGTGACTTTCTGTATCAAGGAGGAGATGATGTGGCTTTCCATCTTTATCAGCTATTTTGATGAAATTTATTAAGAAGTAACAACCAGAGAAACATCTGTCAGCCCGGCAGGTGTTTTTCTTTTGTCTGTTTTTAGGAGGTTTGGTATGGGGATCAGAGAGTTTTTTGGACTGGCAAAGGCCAGAGACAAGCCGAAAGATTACCGGATGGGATCACAGTATTCTTTCTTGTTTGGACCGACCAGCAGTGGCAGGAATGTGACAGAGTTTACCGCCATGCAGACCACGGCAGTGTATTCCTGTGTGCGGATACTCTCTGAGGCCATTGCATCCCTCCCGCTCCATTTGTACCGCTATGCGGGGAAGAGCAAGGAGAGGGTGTATGATCATCCGCTTTACCATATCCTCCATGATGAGCCAAATCCGGAAATGACTTCCTTCATTTTCCGAGAGACGATGATGACTCATCTGCTTTTATGGGGGAATGCTTATGCCCAGATTATCCGGGATGGAGCAGGCCGTGTGGTGGCGCTTTATCCTCTGTTGGCAAGCAAGATGACAGTGGACCGTGATCGGAACGGGCAGCTTGTTTATACCTATACCCGTGACTCGGATGAAAACCCTAACTTTTCCGGCTATGGGCAGATCACACTTGGCCGGGATGATGTGCTGCATATCCCAGGACTTGGTTTTGATGGACTGGTAGGCTATTCCCCGATTGCTATGATGAAGAATGCTGTGGGGATTACCCTTGCCTGTGAAGAGTATGGAGCCAGTTTCTTTGCCAACGGTGCCACACCAGGAGGTGTCCTGGAGCATCCGGGAATTTTGAAAGATCCGAAGAAAGTACGGGACTCCTGGAACGAAGTATACCGGGGCAGCGGCAATGCCCATAAAGTAGCGGTACTGGAAGAAGGGATGAAGTATCAGCAGATCGGATTGCCGCCGGAGGACAGCCAGTTTTTGGAAACCCGGAAGTTCCAGTTGGACGAGATCGCAAGGTTGTATCGCATCCCGCCGCATATGGTAGGAGATCTGGACAAGAGCAGCTTTTCTAATATTGAGCAGCAGTCTTTGGAGTTTGTGAAATACACTCTGGACCCTTGGGTGATCCGTTGGGAGCAGTCCTTACAGCGGGCACTCCTTCTGCCAAGGGAAAAGCAGGAGTATTTTATCAAACTGAATGTGGATGGTCTGCTCCGAGGAGACTATGCTTCCCGGATGTCTGGATACGCTACGGCCAGGCAGAATGGCTGGATGTCTGCCAATGATATCCGTGAAATGGAGGATTTGAACCCGATCCCGGACGAGGAAGGTGGTAACCTGTATCTGGTCAATGGCAGCATGACAAAGCTGAAAGACGCAGGAGCATTTGCCGGTGTCCAGATAGAAAACACTCCACAGGGATAGCAACAAAACGTGGCATACATGGAAAAGAGCCACATTAATTAGTCACACGGATGGTGCAAAAACTGCACCGCTGGTAGTGGAAAAAGAAGTCCGAGGATGCCGGAAATGGCTGAAATTCGGGCTTTTTCTGCATTTGGGGATTCCTGCCAAGTGTGCCTGAAACACACAACTGACAGACAGGATTCTTAGATAACGAGAATAGCCAGTGTGTCTGAGACACACGAAAAAGAGGAGGAAGGATATGAAACGAAAGTTCTGGAACTGGATCAGAAATGAAGCCAATGAAGAGAAGGGCGTACCTGAAAGCAGGACGCTCTTTTTAAATGGAGAGATTTCCGATGAGACCTGGTTCGGAGATGAGGTAACACCGAAGTTGTTTAAGTCGGAACTGGAATCTGGCGATGGTGACATTACGGTGTGGATCAACTCACCGGGGGGAGATGTGTTTGCAGCAGCCCAGATTTACAACATGCTGATGGATTATCCCCATAACGTGACCGTGAAGATTGACGGTCTTGCAGCATCAGCCGCTTCTGTCATTGCCATGGCGGGGACGGAAGTGCTGATGTCTCCGGTTGCCATGATGATGATCCATAATCCTGCCACAGTCGCCATTGGCGATGCGGGGGAGATGAAAAAGGCCATTGATATGTTGGCCGAGGTAAAAGAGAGCATTATGAATGCCTATGAGATCAAAACGGGTCTGTCCCGTCCGAGGATCTCTCATTTGATGGATGCGGAAAGCTGGTTCAATGCCACCAAAGCGGTGGAGCTTGGATTTGCGGACGGCATCCTTTTTGATGCCCAGGAACCGGAAAAAGACGAGGAGCCAGAGGCATTTTTGTTTTCACGTATGGCGGTGACAAATTCCATGCTCTCCAAGCTCATCCCGCCGAAGGAAGAAAAAAAGACACCCATTGAACAGTTAGAAAAGAGGCTTGCCCTCTTAAAGCATTAAGGAGGATTATCATGAATCAGATTTTAGAACTGCGAGAAAAACGGGCAAAAGCGTGGGAGGCAGCAAAAGCCTTTCTGGATTCCAAGAGAAACCAGGATGGATTTGTTTCTGCTGAGGATGCCCAGACCTATGAAAAGATGGAGGAAGATGTAGTTGCTCTGGGGAAAGAGATTGAGCGTCTGGAGCGCCAGGCTGCTATTGACCTGGAACTTGCCAAACCGACCAGCAAGCCTATCACGAACCAGCCGGGGAGCGGAATGCAGGAGGATAAGAAAACCGGACGTGCTTCTGATGCGTATCGTCAGGCTTTCTGGGACAGTATCCGAAAGCACAATTATTACGATGTGAAGAACACACTCTCCATTGGCGTGGATACCGAGGGCGGTTATCTAGTGCCGGATGAGTATGAGCAGCGTCTGATTGATGCACTGCAGGAGCAGAACTTCTTTCGTCAGTTAGCGACTGTGATTACCACTTCCAGTGGCGACCGCAACATTCCGGTGGTGTCTGGACATGGGGAAGCGGCATGGATGGATGAGAATGGTCTGTACCAGGATAGCGATGACAAATTCAGCCTGGTGACGCTTGGAGCCTACAAGCTGGGAACTGCTATCAAAGTATCGGACGAACTGTTAAATGACAGCGTGTTTGATCTGGAGGGATATATTGCTACAGAGTTTACCCGGCGCATCGGTACGAAAGAGGAAGAAGCATTCCTGGTGGGAGATGGAACTAAGAAGCCTACGGGTGTTTTCCAGTCGGCTGAGAACAGCGTCACTACGGCAGGTGCCAATATCAGCTTTGATGATGTGATGGATCTTTACCATTCCCTGCGGATTCCGTACCGGAAAAATGCGGTATGGCTGTTAAATGACACTACGGTAAAAGCACTGCGGAAAGTAAAGGACGGGAACGGAAATTATATCTGGCAGCCTTCTGTACAGGCCGGAGAGCCGGATATGATCCTGAACCGTCCATATTTTACGTCCAGCTTTGTGCCGGATCTCACGGCAGGAAATAAGGTGATGGCTTTTGGCGATTTCTCTTATTACTGGATTGCCGATAGACAGGGACGTTCCTTTAAGCGTCTGAACGAACTGTATGCGGCAAATGGACAGGTCGGATTCCTGGCATCCCAGAGAGTGGATGGCAAGCTGATCCTGCCGGAAGCTGTAAAGACCATGAAACTGAAAGCGTAGGTGGAAGGAATGCTTGTGACGAGGGAGGAAGCGAGGCTCTATTTAAAACTGGATACCGAAGAGGATGATGCAGTTTTGGATGTGTTGCTTCCTGCTTCGGAGCAGTTGTGCCTGGATATTTTGAGACAGGAAAAAGCGGAGAAGGCAGATGGAACTGTAAAGATAGCCGTACTGTATGCTTTGGGATATCTGTACGAACACAGGGAAGAAGCTGACCATAAAGAACTGGTACAGACGTTGAGCTATCTGCTTTCCGGGCAGCGCAGGGAGGTGTTCTGATGCAGATTGGTACCATGCGGGAGCGCATTCTGATCCAGAAGCGGGTAGTGCATACCGACAGTATTGGAAACCACACCAGTTCCTGGGAGGACTATGAAAAACGGTGGGCGTATGCAAACCATCTTTCTGGAAGCGAGTATTGGGCGGCTGCCCAGGTGCAGGCACAGGACAGTTTATACTTTTTGATCCGCTGCGACAGAAGGACCCGGCAGATCGATACTGTTAATTTCCGTATTCAGTTCAGGGAGCAAATCTATAACATTCAGGCAATTGACAATGTCCAGTACCGGAATGAGGTGCTGAAGATTACCGTGAAAAGTGAGGGAGAGACATGACAAAGGCAGAAGCGTTAAAGGCGCTGTTAGTAAAGATTGCGGGAGAAGGGAGTGCAGAAGATTATCCGGAAGAGGAGGTTAGCGAACTGATCCGGCTGATTGCAGAGAAATATACAGTATCTGGAGGCGGGACTCCAGGGCCGCAGGGAGAGAAGGGTGAGAAAGGCGATCCCGGAGAAACAGGTCCCCAGGGACCGCCGGGAGAAAAAGGCGAGAAAGGCGATCCTGGAGATGCGGGACCACAGGGAGAAAAAGGTGACCCAGGGGCAGCAGGAAAATCGGTGACTGCCCTGGCGCTGACTGTGGATGGAACAGGAAAGGTCACCGGGGGCACAGTTACTTTTTCTGATACTTCGACTGCTGCGATTACTGTGTCAACAGCCTCGGCATAGCCCATGGGGAAACGGACGAAGATTAACGCCTTGGCAGCAGAAGTCATGAGGGCGTTGGAAGATTATAAAAAGGTAACTGAAGAGACGGTGAAAGAGACCGTAACAGAGGTGGCCGATGGGGCAAGGGATGTAGCAAAGTCCGGTTCTCCTTCCGATACCGGAGAATACCGGAAAGGATGGGCAGTAAAAAAGACGGAGGAAAAGAGCGGCAAGCTGGTATTGACCGTTTACAACAGAAATAAGCCGTCTTTGACTCATCTGTTGGAGAAGGGCCATGCCAAACGTGGCGGAGGCAGGACCAGAGCTATCGTACACATTGCTCCGGCAGAAGAATATGCCCAGGAAACCCTGGTGAGGGAACTGGAAAGGAAAATGTGATCATGGATTATGAACAGGTTGTGGAACTGCTCCGGAAGGCAGGACTGCCCTATGCATACGATCACTTTGAGGAGGGTGAAGCACCGGACCCTCCTTTTTTAGTGTATTTGTATCCGGGCAGCCACAATTTTGCTGCGGATGGGAAGGTGTATTTCAAAGTTCGTCAGCTTGATGTGGAACTTTATACGGATGTGAAAAATCCGGCACTGGAAGAGCGACTGGAGCAGCTATTTGATGAGGCAGGCATTGTCTATGTCAAAACGGAGTCCTTTCTGGAATCCGAGAAGATGTATGAGGTGCTATATGAAACGGAGGTTTAAGCATGGGAAATAAAGTAAAATACAATCTAAAAAACGTCCATGCGGCGAAAATGACAGAAACGGATCAGGAGGGAACGCCCTCCTTTTCTTATGAAACGCCACAGGCCATTCCGGGTGCAGTCAGTATCAGTCTGGATGCAGAAGGGGAATCCAGCCCGTTCTATGCAGATGGGATTGTGTATTTCCGTTCTGTGACAAACAACGGATACAGTGGTGATCTGGAGATTGCCCTGATCCCAGAGTGGTTCCGTACAGATATCCTGCAGGAAAAGAAGGATGACAAGGGTGTGCTGATTGAGAAGAGCGATGTTGCGGAGAGCGTGAAGTTTGCCTTGATGTTTGAGTTTGACGGTGATGTGAATGCAATCCGGCATGTACTGTATAACTGCTCTGCCTCCCGTCCGTCTATCGAGTCGGAGACTAAGGAGGATACCATTGAGCCGGGTACGGAGACGTTGTCTCTGACAGCAGATCCACGCTCGGATGGTCTGGTAAAAGCCCGCACTGGTGATACCACAGATCCGACAACCTATGCGAACTGGTATAAATCGGTTTATACTCCGACAGAAACAGAAGAAACGGAGAATGAGGAGGAGCAGGTATGATCAAGCGGGAAATCGAAATCTGTGGGAAGAAGATCCCCTTTCGTTCCTCTGCGACCATTCCCCGGTTGTACCGGGCAAAATTCAAGAGGGATATCTTCAAAGATTTAAGTAAGCTGGAGAAATCCTATACGGGGAATCAGACAGAAGGAGCAGAGTTCCAGATCGAGGATCTGGAGATTTTTGAGAACGTGGCCTATATCATGGCTTATCATGCGGACAACAGTATCCCGGCTACCATTGAAGAATGGCTGGATCAGTTCGATATGTTCTCCATCTATGAAGTGCTGCCCCAGATTCTGGAACTGTGGGGCGATAACATTGCCACGGATGTACAGGCAAAAAAAGGCTTGGCAGAAGTGAGCGGGAAATGACCACGCCGCTGTTCCTTCTGCGGAGTACAGAGATTGGTATTTCCATCTCCGATCTGGACTTGCTGACGGTTGGTCTGGTTATTGATATGTGGACCGAGCGGGCAAATGATGGCGTGAAATATAGGAGAGTGGCAACCCAGGAGGATTTTGATAAGTTCTAGGAGAGATCATCAAATTGGTGCAGTTGAATGCAAACCCTTTTCTTGTTATACTGGAAAGGGTTTTGCATTACCAAAATGATAATATAGTGAAGAATGGAGCGGATTTGATGAGAAACGATTATAATCGGGATATGCATTATGTGGGAGAATTTGAAGTAGAAGGTGACATCATTTCTGGGGAGATTATTTATAATAAAGGAAATGGAGTTATTCTGTTAAATTTGAATAGAGAAGTGGATACTATTGTAAGCGCTATTGGAAAAAAGAATTATATCATAGGAAAATTAAATTACGGGCAGACAGTTACCCTTTTTCACACTAGATGTATCAGAAATCATACTCAGAATTTTCGATTACAGAATCTTCAGTTTATTCCAGAATATATGATTTTAGGGAAGGAGTCTGTAGAAAATAAGCAATTTAATAAGTTAGTGTGCATAATTGAAAATGGAATGCATTGGAGTGGTTTAACATCTATTGATACGCATGATTACAGATCAATTAAGCTTACACCACACGAAGATAATCCATCATACCAATGGTATGGTGCAACTATTAGATTTTCCTCATATTTAAAAAATGGATTGCTTAAAATTCCGAAGGACGAAGTAAGTGAAATAGTTGAAAGATTGCAGATAGAAATTGAAACGGAAGATAAACATGAAATAGAATATTTTTTAAAAATACGTGATAAAATTTTGGCAATGATTTCTTTTGCTATAAAAGATAATATTAATATCGAGGAACAATATTTTAATTGCTATGATGATTTTTATAAAAACCATGAAATGATACGTTATTATAAGTACGGGATTATCACTAAGGAGCCATATCGTGATTTGTTTAACACGCACCATTTTCAATATAACTTTTTCCGTGAACAAATTCCCTCAGAAGATATTTCGGAGAAACTAGAGAAATTGGTTCCCGTGTTCAATTTATATATGTCGTTAATTAAATATAATGACATGCCAACGGAAATGATTTTTTTGAATATTGTACAAGCCATAGAGACATTTCACTCTCGCTTTTTTTATAACGATAAAAAGAAAAATTATGTTAAATCCGTTCAAGAACGCTTTGGATCAAAGAACAATTTTGATTCAATAAAAAAATTGTTATTGAATGATACTCAAATGGATGAAAATTGTAATTATATTATTTTGGTATCTCGTTTGAATGATCTATTCATTGGAAAGTATGACGGATTGTTTTATGAGTTTTACGGAGATGATCCTCTATATGCTCAAACTATAGCGGATACGCGTCATTATTATACACATTATGGAAAAAGCAAGGAGAGCAAAGCTTTGAAAGGCGATGATTTAGTAGATGCAATATATATTTTGCGTTGGCTTTTAGAATATAATGTATGTCTGGTTCTTGGAATTGATATCCGGCAAAGAATTCAATCGTATTTACAGACATACTTTGATCAAAAAAAATTAGATGAGAAAAAATAATAGATAATTTGACTAAAGGCATCGGTTAGAAATAATCGGTGCTTTTTTCATGCTCGGAGCAATCCGGGCTTTTTTTGCGCCCTTTTTTAGGAGGTGAGGGAAAGTGGCAAACCGGATCAAGGGAATCACCGTGGAGATCGGCGGTGATACCACAGGGCTTGACAAGGCGTTAAAGAGCGTCAATTCTTCGATCACAAAAACGCAGTCGGCCTTAAATGATGTGAACCGGCTGTTAAAACTGGACCCGTCCAATACGGTTCTGGTGGCACAGAAACAGGAGCTGCTTTCCCAGGCAGTCAGCCAGACGGAGGAGAAGCTAAAGGCCCTGGAGTCTGCCCAGGAGCAGGTGGCTGCCGCTTTTCAGCGAGGGGATATTGGTGCGGAAAAGTACCAGGCATTCCAGCGGGAAGTGGAGGAAACCAGGGGGAAACTCAATCAGTATAAGAATGACCTGGCGTCGCTCCAAACAGAGCAGGACCAGTTGTCTGCCAATACGGCCCGTCTGGAAAAACTGTTCTCTGCCACCGGAACTCAGGTGGATGATTATGCGGATGTCCTTGGCACCCGGCTGACTTCAGCTATAAAAAACGGGACCGCCAATTCCGATCAGTTGCGGACAGCCCTTGAGAAGATCGGGAAGTCCGCAGCCGGAGGAAAAGTGGATATCCGGCAGCTTACCGATGCTCTGGATACGGTAGATGATGGGGAGGCCATCCGCAACCTCATCGAGCAGTTGAACCAGGCCGGAGAGGCCGCCCAGAATACCGCTGAGGACGTAGGACAGATTGCGGAGAACACCAAGGGTGCGGCACTTATGCAGGCGGCCGATCAGTTGTCGGCTGTGGGGGATAAAATCCAGGAGATCGGTACCAATGCTTTGGAAGCCTATTCCGATACAGAGAATGCGGTAACCAAGGTCAACGCCTACTTTGGAGAGACCGGGCAGGCGGCAGAGCAGTCGGCCAGTGTGATTAAAGCGGTGTATTCCGCAGGCGTTGGCGAGAGCATGGACGCTGTTGCCAATGCGGTCCTCATGGTCAAAAAGAACCTGGGGGATTTAAGCGAGACGGATCTGACAAATCTGACCCAGCAGGCCATCACCCTGGAAGAACTGTATGGGATTGATATGAATGAAACCCTCCGGGGTGTTAACTCCCTCATGCAGCAGTATGGCCTGACCGCCCAGGAGGCTATGGACTACATTGTGGTGGGCACCCAGAACGGTCTGGATAAGACCAATGAGCTGGGCGATAACCTCAGTGAATATGCAGGCAAGTTCTCCCAGGCAGGATATTCCGCCTCGGAGTATTTTCAGCTTTTGGATAATGGTCTGAAGAATGGCGCTTACAACCTGGACAAGGTCAACGATGCCATCAATGAGGTGACCACCCGTCTGGTGGATGGGACCATCGGGGAGTCCATTGGCTCTTTCTCCACCCGGACACAGGAGCTGTTCGCTTCCTGGCAGAATGGCGGGGCAACCCAGAAACAGGTCATTGATTCCATCGTAGCGGATATTGGAAACTGTACCAATCAGCAGGAGGCCCTGAACCTGGCAGCTCTGGCTTTTGGTACCATGGCCGAGGACGGGAACCTGAAATTCATTACTTCCCTGACCTCTGTGGGCAGCACCTATGACAGTGTGAAAGGCTCTGCCCAGGGAATGTTTGATGCGACCACCACGCCTATGCAGCAGATGGAGGCAAACACCCGGAAGCTGCAGCAGGCGCTGGTTCCTTTAGGGCAGAAATTGGCGGAGCTTGCAAATGCCATCCTGCCGCCTCTGGTGGCAGTGATCACCACGATTGGCGGATGGTTTGAGCGTCTGCCGGGACCGGTGCAGAACTTTGTCATCATCCTTGGTGCGCTTCTGGCGGCTTTTACGGCATTGACGCCTGTGATTGCCGCCATTTCTGTGGCGATGGGGGCTTTAAACATCTCCATGCTTCCAATCATCGGTGTGATTGCGGCAGTGGCGGCGGCCATTGCAGGGATTATCGCGATTATCCAGAACTGGGGCGCGATTACGCAGTGGTTTGGAAACCTGTGGACTACCATCTGTACCGGGATCGGTTCCATGGTAGAAGCTTTAAAAACCTGGTTTACCAACCTGTGGACCCACCTGCAGAACGTGTGGAATGGCATCTGCAACGTGGTACAGACTGCCGTGATGCTCTTAGGCTCTATCATCCAGGGCGCTGTACAGATCATTACCCTGCCGTTCCAGATGATCTGGGAGAACTGTAAGGGGATCGTGACTTCCGTATGGAATGCGATCAAATCCGTGGTATCCTCGGCCATCCAGGCAGTGTCCGGAGTGATCTCCTCCGTGATGGGGACGATCCAGAACGTCATGTCCTCGATCTGGAATGCCATCAGCAGCAAGGTTTCTTCTGTGGTAAACGCCATCAAAAATACGGTCACCACGGTATTTAATGCGATCAAGTCCGTGGCATCCTCCGTCTGGAATGGGATTAAATCTGTCATTTCCACAGTGGTGGACGGGATTAAGAGCAAAGTCTCTACGGTGTTTAATGCGGTGAAAAGTACAGTTTCGTCAGTATTCAACGGGATCAAAAGCACGGCAACCACGGTCTGGAATGGCATTAAGACGGCGATCACAAAGCCGATTGAGGCGGCAAAGAACACTATTAAAGGGATCGTGGATAAGATCAGCGGCTTTTTCTCAGGTATGAAGCTGGAACTTCCAAAGATCAAGCTGCCCCATTTTAAGATTAGCGGAAAACTCTCGCTTTCTCCGCCCAGTGTCCCCCATCTGTCTATTGACTGGTACAAGGAAGGCGGCATTATGACGAAACCGACCATCTTTGGCATGAACGGCAGCAGCCTCATGGCTGGCGGGGAAGCCGGGAAGGAAGCAATCCTGCCGCTTCGGGGCTTTTACAACCAGTTGGAGCAGATCTTATCCACCCGGATGAATACCAGCGCCATGGAGAAATACCTGGCGGTCATTGCGGCCAACAGCAGCAAGGGGATTTATCTGGAGGACGGAACTCTGGTAGGGCATCTGCTCCCGGCTATTGACAGTAAGCTGGGGCAGGCACAGAAGCTGAACAGGAGGCTGAGTTTATGAGACCAGATGTGAAGATCAATGATATTTCCTTATTTACTCTGGGATGGCTGCGGGAGAGTGTGGACTTTCCCACACCACAGTCCCAGACGAATACGATTGTAGTGCCGGGCCGGAACGCTCCCATCCGTTATACAGAGGCTCTGGGGAGCATTTCCTATCAGCCCAGGGAGTTTACCATCCTCTTATCCATGCTGGGGAGCAGGACACAGTTTGATGCAAAAGTGGCAGAAGTGGTGAACTGCTTTGCCGGAAGGCTCTGCAAGGTTATCTGTTCCGACACTCCACAGGTGTATGCCATTGGAACAATCGAAGCGGAGCCGGCTTATGATCCGCTGACTGGGAAAGGGCAGCTTACCCTGTCCTGTGAGGACGGGGATTCCTACCTTTACCACGTAAAAGAAACCGTGGTCACAAAGTCTGGCAGCGGTACCGTTACGCTTTTCAATGATTACATGCCCGTGGTCCCTGTGGTGGAAACCACCGGAGAAACGGCGCTTGCCTGGAGAGTCGGAGAGGAGGAATTCCGTAAATCAGTCAGCGCCGGTACCTGGGAGTTTCCGGAGATGGAGCTGCAGGCCGGAGAAAACCAGTTGACGGTGACTGCCGAGGGGATGACCACCTTTCGCTACCGGGAGGGGAGACTATGAGTCTGTTTCGTGTCTATGTGGACGGGGAGTTATTCTACCATCCAAACCTTTCCAGGCTTGCCATTACCCAGGCCCAGGTAAAGGAGGATGCGGAGAACATTGACAGCCTGACGCTCTCTGCACCCTTTAACCATCCCTATCTTTCCAGTATTCAGCCCATGGCTTCTGTGATCGAATGCAGGAAAGGAGATGTCACAGTGTTTGAGGGCCGTGCCTTGGATGATGGCATTGATTTTTATAATACCCACACCTGGACCTGCGAGTCTGCACTGGCGTATTTAAAAGACACGATCCAAAAGCCGTATTCCTACAAGGGGCCGCTCCGTGGCCTGCTGGAATATTTCATTTCCGAACATAACAAAAGCGTAGAGGAAAAGAAGCAGTTTACCATTGGTATTGTGACGGTGACAGACCCGAATGATTATATCTCTTACAGTAATTCCGAGTATTCCGTGACCATGGATGCGATCCGGGAGAAGCTGATCAAGACACACGGTGGTTATCTGCAGCTTCGGTATACGAAAGAGGGGAAGGTTCTGGATTATCTTTCTGATTTTACAGCCGCCTCGCTTCAGCGGGTGGAATACGGGAAGAACCTGCTGGATGTGACGATCCATCAGGATCACACGGAGCGGGTGACAGCCCTGATCCCTCTGGGAGCCAAGATTGAAAGGGAAGAATCCTCTGACGGAGAAGAAGCGGATACTGGCGAAACCGTGGCTGAGAAGCGTGTGACTATTGAGAGTGTCAATGACGGCCGGAATTATGTATATGACGAACAGGCCGTGGAGGAGATCGGATGGATCTGGACAACCGAAGTCTGGGAGGATGTGACGGTTCCGGGCAACCTGCTCCAGAAAGCAAAGGTGCGGATCGCAGAACTGGCAAAAGGCATCACCAGCATGGAGCTAAACATTGTGGATGAATCGGACACCGGGGCCGATATCGGCTCCATCCGGGCCAGGCAGTATGTGGAGTGCTATTCCCCGCCCCATGGGATTGACGGGCGGTATCTGTGTGTGAATAAAACCACCGATTATCTGGACCCATCGGGGAATACCATCACCATTGGAGCAAGCGGTGTCACCCTGACCTCCATTTCTGTTACCCAGGATAAGAACCTGGGACTGTTGGAGGAAGATCTGGCAGGACAGAACAACCAGATTTCCGATGTGACGGATAAAGTGGAGGAGATCAGCAACGCTCGGATGTACCGGACGGAGCTTTTAGTGGAGGGAGTCAGCATCTTCCGCAACCGGGAGCAGCAGAGCGTCCTGCACTGCCGGGTGTATTCCTGGGATCAGGATATCACGGATACGCTGGAATCCTCCCAGTTTCTCTGGCATAAGAACTCCGGCAATGAGGATTCTGATGCCGAGTGGGACAGCCGCCATGCCGGAATGAAGTCCGTGTTCATTACCACGGAGGATGTACAGGACAATGCGTCTTTTTATTGTGAAGTAACGATTTAAGAAGGAGGAAACACACATGCCTACAGTATTGACATCCAGCCAGCAGACCTTTGTGGACATCACAGACCAGAGGAAGCTGTCGGCTTATATCACGTCCAACCTGCCAAAGACCCAGAGCGAGAATCCAAATGTTCTGCCCCACACCTATGTGCCAAGCTGGGCAGAGACTCATCTGGTGCTGACTCCGGTGCTGTTTCTGGACCAGACAAACCTGGAACTGGATGCGGCGGGCGTGACGATCACATGGAAACGAAAGGACGGAACCGGGGCGGAGGCGTCCCTGATTTCCGGGGAAGCAGTGTCTGGCGGGATTTTGACAGTCAGCAAGGATAACCTGGCGGCAGCCTCTTCCGGGATGCTGACTTATCTTTGTTATGTCAGCTATTACGATTCCGAGACGAGAAATACGGTTAACATTTCCTCGGACATCACGTTCACTTTGGTACGCAACGCAGAAAATGCCAAGCTGTGCCTGGTAAATGCGGATACCTATGTCTTTAAGTATAATACCAGTTCTGCCCTTGTGGGGGCCACACAGGCCACACTGACGGCCCAGGTGCAGGGCGTTTCCATCAGCAAGTGGCAGTACAAGGACAGCTCCGGAGCCTGGGCGGATTATCCGACTACCCAGGATAACAGCAGCATTACAGGCGGAACCCTGGTGGTAAAGCCTACCCATGCTGTGTTCTTTAACAATGTGGCCCAGATCAAGCTGGCGACCGATGATCCGGATGTGTATGATACCGTTTCCCTTACGAAGATTTACGATGGAGCCAAAGGCGATCCCGGCGCAGCAGGCGGGGATGGACAGGGAGGCCTGTCTGTCATTCTGGGAAATGAGGCCCAGACAGTGGCCTGCAATGCCAACGGAAATGTGGCGGCAGAGCTGACTGTGACCATACCCTTTACCGCTTATCTGGGGATTGAACAGGTGGCGTGCACCTGTACGGTAGGAACCCTGCCTTCTGGTGTGACTGTAAAATCCAATACGGCGGCCACCACCTCGAAATCCGGGAGCGTGGTCTTGGTGTTTGCGGCCAATGCGAATTTAGGAGGCGCATCGGTTTTAAATGGGACCATTGACCTGACATTTACCGTATCCGGAAAGAGCGTGGTGAAGAAGTTCGCCTGGACCAAGTCCAGCAAAGGAAGCAATGGAGTAAATGCGGTGGTGTTTTCTATCTATGCCCCCAACGGAACGGTGGTACAGAACCAGTCCGGTTCCCTGCCCCTTGCCACCTCTGCCTACAGTGGGGCAACACCCATCAGTACGGCCACCTATCAGTGGGCGAAGTACGAAGGGGGGAAATGGGTAAATATCAGTAATGCCACGGCATCTACCCTAACGGTTGCCGGAGCCGATATCGTCAATATCCAGTCCTACCGATGCACTATGACTTATGGTGGGCAACAGTATACGGATGTGATCACGGTGGAGGACAAGTCAGACCCCTATGTGTCGGAGATGCTTTCCATTGGCGGGTTTACCGTAAAGAACAACCTGGGCGGTGTAGTTCCCTATGTGATTGTGCGGACTAACCGCCAGGAAGTGGACCCGCTGCTTGGAAGTATCAGTGAAACCGCCCCGTCCAGTCCTGCATCCGGTGCCTTCTGGTACAAGGTGGACCATACGGCAAAGACGGTCACGCTGATGAAATATAACGGGGAAACCTGGGCGGCAGCCACAGAAAAGCAGGAACTGACCTACACCTGGTATATGCAGGATAAAGACGGACAGTCCGTGGAGTATGAGAAAACAGGAAAGGTGATCTATCTGTCTGCGGAGGATATCGACAGCCTGGTCACGCTTCAGTGCGATGTGTCGAAGTAGGAGGTGGCGGGTATGGCATTACTGACCTCCTGCCAGGCTTCCTTTCAGAGCATGGAAGATCTGGAGGAAGTGAAAGACGATGTGGATGCGGTCAAGGAAGAGATCAGGAACTTTGCCTCAGAGATCACCAAGACCTCGGAAGAGATTAAAACCTCTGTGCGGGAGGAGTATGTATCTAAAACCGACATGGAAATCATCCAGCAGGATTTCCAGGCCAGTATTACCCAGAACAGCTCCGAGATCCGGATGGACTTTACCACGATCACCAATGACATCATTGACAAGGTATCCGTCAATCAGACGCTTCTGGAGGAGTACATCCGGTTTAAAGGGGCGCTCATCGAACTGGGAAAAGTGGGAAACGCCTTTACTGCGGAACTGTCCAATGAGGAGCTGGCCTTTAAAGAGAATGGCCTGAAGATCGCCTATATCTCCAACCAGATCCTGGTGATCACCAATGCGGAGATCCGCAATAAGTTGTCTCTGGGGAATGAGAGCCGGGGATGGTTTGATTTTATTCCGAGGACCAATGGGAACCTCTCGATCAAGTGGAGAAGCCCATCTTCTTAAAGAACAGTCGGAAAAGGAAGGGAGGGAATACCGATGGCATCCAGTGGCAGCTTTTCCGGTTCCATCCGCAGCGGGCATTATACCGTCCGGGTGGACTGGACCCAGACAAAAAATGTATCAGCGAATACCTCTACCATTACCTGCAAGATTTATCTGGTCAATGACTGGTCCCTGTCGATCAGTGGAAGAACCGATAACACGATCACCATAGACGGGGCAGCTCAGAACTTCTCCTCCCCGACCATTGGAAGTACTGGAACCCATCTGCTGGCCACTGTCTCGAAAAGTGTGAACCATGGGAGCGATGGCAGCAAGAGCCTTTCCATGAGCTTTTCCTTCAAGATCCGGGCCACTTTGTCGGGAACGTATTATGATTCCATCAGCGGCAGTACTACGGTGACGTTGGATTCCATACCAAGAGCATCCTCGGTTTCCATGCCGGAGACAGCCATGGGAAGTGCCGGGACGATCACCATCAGCCGGGCGTCCTCCTCTTTTACGCACACACTGGCCTATACCTTTGGTACGGCAAAAGGGACGATTGCGACTAAGACAACAGCTACCAGTGTGTCCTGGACACCTTCCCTGTCCCTGGCAAACCAGATCCCCAATGCGGTATCCGGTGTGGGGACGCTGACCTGTACCACTTATAACGGGAACACCTCGGTAGGCAGTAAATCGGTAAACTTCACGCTGACCGTCCCGGCTTCTGTGAAACCAACCCTGACCAGTATAACAGCGGCGAGGATTGACGGGGATGTTCCCTCTTCCTGGGGGATTTATGTACAGAATAAATCCAGTGTGAAGCTGACGATCAATGGAGCGGCAGGAGCGTATGGTTCTACGATCAAGTCCTATTCCATCAGCGGAGGCAGCTATGCGGGAACCGGAAGCACCCTGACGACAGGGGCTTTGGTGAGCAGCGGAAGCCTGACCTTTACGGGAAAGGTGACGGACTCCAGAGGCCGTGTATCCGATACAAAGACGGTCACCATCAGTGTGGTGGCCTACTCGGCCCCGGCATTCTCCTCCTATCTGTCCCAGCGGTGTTTGAGCAATGGAACCCTGGATGAGGATGGCACCTATGTTCATGCCCTTCTGCGTTATGTGTATTCCTCCTGCAGCGGAAAGAATACTATTACCACAAAGACGGAATACCGGAAAGTAGGGGACAGCCAGTGGACCAATGCCGGAAAGACCTTTGCATCAGGGACGGCGGTTGTCTTTGGAAACGGACAGATTTCAGCGGATTATTCTTACGAGGTGC